>Ga0131853_10013724_pt1 | contig 14851 bp, 18 predicted proteins | sample TergutLab28metaG_FD_92764 | JGI IMG/M metagenome (GOLD analysis project Ga0131853, IMG submission 92764) | Labiotermes labralis P1 segment gut microbial communities from Petit-Saut dam, French Guiana - Lab288 P1 (version 2) (version 2) | ecosystem: Host-associated > Arthropoda: Insects >... | reverse complement strand
TGAAACGCCGATTATTGTTTCCGGTCCGGTAGCTGACCATTTCTTCTGCGGAACATCTAAGCGATAAGTCCGCAGGTGGGACATATATCCGCGATTATTCTGCCTGAAATGTCAGTCCCTGTAATCTATCGTCCGGTTACGCCAGAGATTGCTGGGGTTTCAGAGGTATTACAGGCAATTGATCACGACTAGATCACAGAAAAACTTCGATTTGCCTGCGGATTACCTTCGGCCCCTGCCATGCTCTCTGTCGATGGCAAAGGCCGTCACAAACATCACAATCCATCCCATTGTGTTGTGGGTGGGATCTTCACGGCAATCTGCCGTGCGGAGCATCGGGCTCGCCGATAGGCATCTGCTACGTAGGCGGGCGAGGATCAACCTTGGGGAGAATATGAACGCTGGGCGCAGTACACGTCGGCCCGTCAAACTCAGGCGCACTGGGCGCCACACCGCGCCTTCGCAGGTGGAGAAGGTGGCGGTACAGGCCGGCAAGGCAGCCCCGGCAATGGCGATCGCGGGAGCGCTCGTCGCGGCACCGACCGCGACAACCGCGGCTTCGGCGTCCGTCAAGCCCGCCGCGAGCGCGGCGCATCACAAGCCCGCGAAGGCCACGCTGGACTCTTACAAGGCTGCGGCAGTCCAGGCTAAAGCGTCGCAGCACGCTACCGCCAAGACGCTCACCGCGGACACCACGTACACGGTGCAGTCGGGCGACACTCTGGCGAAGATCGCGAGTAACGAGTACCACAAGGCCAGCGACTGGCAGTGGCTCGCCCACGAGAACGCCAGCAAGATCTCCAACCCGGACGACATCTACCCAGGTGAGTCCCTCAACATCCCGGCCGACCCGCCGGACAACTACACGCTGCCGACCTCGGACTACCAGCCCAGGCACGCGGCGTCCTCGGCCAGCGACGACTCCGTCGTGACCCAGTCCGCCAGCGCTTCCCCGGCCTCTTCATCGGCCAGCGCTTCGGCATCGGGCAGCGAAGCCTCCGCCAGCGGCTCCGCGAGCGAGAGCGGCACCCTGGGCTGCTCCGGCCTGGAACAGCTCTGGGAGAGCGCGGGCGGTAACGCCGGCGACGCCCAGATGGCGGCATCGATCGCCATGGCCGAATCCGGCGGCAACCAGTACGCCGTCAGCCCGACCAACGACGTCGGCTACTGGCAGATCAACGAGTCGAACGGCTCGCTGGCCACGACCGATCCCTACGGCAACGCCCGGGCCGCCATCCAGCTGTCCGACGACGGCAGCAACTGGGGTCAGTGGACCACGTACGCCAGCGGCGCCTACGAAGGCAAGTGCTGACCGAGTTTCCCTAGCCGGTTAGCCGGGAGGGCCGCCCGCCGCATACCCCATGGCGGGCGGCCTTTCCTATGACAAGTCAGCGATGCCCTGGCGGGCGAGCTCGTCGGCCCGCTCGTTGCCCGGGTCCCCGTTGTGCCCCTTCACCCAGTGCCAGTTGATCTCATGGCGCTGGATGGCGGCGTCGAGGCGCTGCCACAGATCCACGTTCTTCACCGGCTTCTTGGCCGAGGTCTGCCAGCCGTTCCGCTTCCAGCCGGGGATCCACTTGGTGATCCCGTCCAGCACATATTTGCTGTCGGTATACATCTCCACCGGGACCGGCCGGGTCAGCGTCTCCAGGGCGGTGATCGCGGCCATCAGCTCCATGCGGTTGTTGGTCGTCGCCTTCTCACCGCCGTGCAGTTCCTTCACCACGTCGCCGTAGCGCAGCACGACGCCCCAGCCGCCCGGACCCGGGTTTCCGCTGCACGCCCCGTCCGTGTAGATAACCGCCTCGCCCATGCGGGAAAGAATATGCGCTCCGGTTACCAAGCACGGCACCAGCCAGGACAGATAGCATCACGACATATGAGCTCTATGGGGGAAGCCGGGCTGATCCTGGTTAACGGGAAGATCCGGACGCCCGAGCACCCGTCCGGCTTCGTGCCCGCCATGGCCATCGGCGGCGGGATGGTCCGGGCCCTCGGCGGCGACGACGAGATCCGGGCCCTGGCCGGGCCCCGCGCCCGGGTTGTCGACCTGCGGGGACGGCTGGCCATCCCCGCCTTCGGCGACGCGCACATTCACCCGGTCCTCGGCGGGCTTGAGGGGCAGCGATGCAATCTCACCGGGCAGCGGACCCAGCCGGACTGCCTGTCCTACATCGCCGCCCACAGCGCGCGGCTGCCCCAGGACGCCTGGGTGCAGGGAGCCGGCTGGGCCATCCCCTCGTTCCCCCACGGCATCCCGCACGCCGAACTGGAAAAGGCCGCTGGCGGACGGCCCGCGTTCCTGCTCAGCCAGGACCACCACAGCGCCTGGGTCAATACCAGCGCCCTGCGCCAGGCCGGGATCACCGCCGCCACCCCCGACCCGTCCGACGGCCGCATCGAGCGGGACGCGTCCGGCGAGCCGACCGGCACCCTGCGCGACGGGGCGATGCGGGCGATCGCCAACAACGTGCCGGAGCCGACCGCCGGCGAGCTCACCGACGCGCTGATGACCGCACAGCGGTTCCTCCACTCGGTCGGGATCACCAGCATCCAGGACGCCTGCGTCGGCGACGCGGGCGAACTCGGGATCCCCGACACGTTCACCACGTACCTGCGGGCCGCCGCGGCCCGCCAGCTGTCCATGCGCGTCACCGGCGCGCTGTGGTGGGACCGGCACCTCGGCCTGGCCCAGCTCGACGGGATGCTGGCCCGGCGCGCGGCCGCCGACGGCGGCGGCTACTTCCGGGCCACCAGCGTGAAGATCATGCTGGACGGGGTGTGCGAGACCTTCAGCGCGGCGATGAGCAGGCCCTATCTCAACGGGCACGGCCGCGAGACGACCCATTCCGGCAGCCTGTTCATCGACCCGGGCGAACTCGCCGACGTCACTCGCAGACTGTCCGACCACGGCTTCCAGATCCACTTCCACGCGGCCGGCGACCGCGCCGTCACCGCCGCCCTCGACGCCATCGAGGAACTGCCCCGGCCCGCCCGGGACTCCGCCCGGCACCACATCGCCCACGCGCAGTTCATCCGTCCCCACGACCTGGACCGGTTCTCCCAGAGCGGTGCCGTGGCCACCTTCCAGCCGCTGTGGGCCTGCGACAACGAGTGGAACCACATGCTGACCGTCCCGTTCGTCGGCCACGAGCGGGCCGCCTGGCAGTACCGGATCGGCGAGATCTTCCGGCGGGCCGGCCGGGTCGCCTTCGGCAGCGACTGGCCGGTCACCAGCCCGAACCCGCTGCAGCAGATCCACGTCGCGGTCAACCGGGCGCTGTCTCCCCGGCTGGGGCGGCCGGGGTCTCCGGAGACCAGCCGGCCCCTGCGGCCGGACGAGGCGATCCCGGTGGACGCCGCCGTCCATGCCTTCACCGCCGGCGTCGCCTACGTCAACCACGAGGAGCACGTGACCGGCACGCTCCGGGCCGGGATGCTGGCCGACGTCGCCGTCCTCGACCGCGACATCTACACCATCCCGCCGGAGACCATCGGCGAGACCTCGGTGACGATGACGATCGCCGGCGGCCAGGTGGTCCACGGTGAAGAGCACGTGAACGCCACCCCAGCGGCGACGATCCGTTAGGCGCTAACAGGGGGTGGGGACGTGAGCGCCCGTACCCGGGTGTGCTCTCCTATTAGCGTGCTCTCTGAACTTCCATCTCCAGGATCGGAAGACCCGGGAGACCTCGCGGTCCTCGCCGGGCTCACCGTGGAAGACAACGATGACGACGACCCCGTGCTGCTGTGGCCGGACGGGACTCCGGTCGACACGTGGCGCGAGGATTACCCGTACGACGAGCGGATGACGCGCGACTACTACGACCGGGCCAAACGGCTGCTCCAGATCGAACTGGTCAAGCTGCAGAACTGGGTCAAGGACACCGGGCAGCGGATCGTCATCATCTTCGAGGGCCGCGACGCCGCCGGCAAGGGCGGCACGATCAAGCGCTTCACCGAGCACCTCAACCCGCGCGGCGCGAGCGTCGTGGCGCTGGAGAAGCCCACGGAGCGCGAGAAGACCCAGTGGTACTTCCAGCGATACGTCACCCACCTGCCCGCGGCGGGGGAAATCGTCCTGTTCGACCGGTCCTGGTACAACCGGGCGGGCGTCGAGCGGGTCATGGGATTCTGCACTCCGGAGGAGTACCGGGAGTTCATGCGGGACGCGCCGGACTTCGAGCGGATGCTGGTGAACACCGGGCTGAACCTGACGAAGTTCTGGTTCTCGGTGACGCCGTCGGAGCAGCGGACCCGGTTCATCATCCGCCAGGTCGACCCGGTCCGGCAGTGGAAACTGTCCCCGATGGACATCCAGTCCCTGGACAAATGGGATGAATACACCGAGGCTAAAGAGGCAATGTTCTTCTATACGGACACCGCCGACGCCCCGTGGACAGTCGTGAAGAGCAATGACAAGAAGCGGGCCCGGCTCGAGGCGATGCGGCACATCCTGGAGAAGTTCGACTACCCGGACAAGGACCCGGAAGTCGTGGGAACCCCGGACCGCAGGATCATCGGGCCCCCGTCGCTGCTGTCCGAGAGGACGACGATCCAGTCGTTCACCCGCCTGTGAGGAGGAGCCGCCGATGACCGCCGAGATCACTTCCGCGGAGATCACCACCGAGGAAGAACTGCGCGAGGTCCTCGGCGGGCTCCCGAACCGCCGCGTCGCGACGAAGGTCCGCCCCGACCTGCACCCGTCGCAGGTCGAGTGGCTGCGCACGTCGCCGTTCTGCGTAATCGCCACGTCCGACGCCGACGGCAACTGCGACGCCTCGCCCAAGGGCGACCCGGCCGGGCACCTGATCCACGTCCTGGACTCGCGCACTGTCGCGATCGCCGAGCGCCCCGGCAACAAGCGCGCCGACGGCTACCTGAACATCCTCGCCAACCCCCACGTCGGGATCCTGTCCCTCATCCCGGGCCGGCAGGACACCCTGCGGATCAACGGGCGGGCCCGCCTCGTGCGCGACGCGCCGTTCTTCGCCGATCTGGCGGTCAAGGGCCGGAAGCCGATCCTGGCGATGGTCGTGGACATCGACCAGGTGTTCTTCCACTGCGCCAAGTCGTTCATGCGCTCGCAGCTGTGGCAGCCCTCATCCTGGCCCTCCCCCGACGACCTTCCGTCCGTCGCCCGGCTGTGCAAGCTCGTGCAGGACACCCCGGAAACCCTGGAAGAGCTAGAGCGGCACTACTCCCCCGAGCACTACGAAAAGCTGCTCTATTAGCCGCGGCCACTAACCGCGGCCGGAAGTTTTCCACAGGGCGGGGATGGACGTCCCCAGTTCGGCGAACATGGTGCGCAGGAGCGGCAGCGAGATGCCGATGACGTTGTTGTGGTCGCCGTCGATCGAGTCGACGAACCAGCCGCCGAGGCCCTCGATGGTGAACGCGCCCGCCATCCCCAGCGGCTCCCGCGTCGCGACATATGCCGAAATTTCGGCTTCCGTCGGGGTTCCGAAGCGCACTGTCGTCGCGGCGGCCTCTTCGACCCGGCGGCCCGACGCCGTGTCGATCACGCAGTGCCCGGTATACAGCGTGCCTTCTTTCCCGGACATCGAGCGCCAGCGCTGCGCCGCCTCGGACTCCGACGCCGGCTTCCCGTACGCCGTCCCGCCGAGGTCGAGCATCGAGTCGCAGCCGATGACCAGGCTGGCCGGCGGCACGCGGTCCGCGACCGCGGACGCCTTCGCGGAGGCGAGCACGGTGGCCAGTTCGCCGGTGGACGGCGCCGAGTAGGCGTCCTCGTCCACGCCGCTGACGATGACTTCCGGGTCGAGGCCGGCGGCGCGCAGGACCGCGAGCCGGGCCGGGGACTGGGAGGCGAGTACGACATGCACGGACCAGACCTTACTGGGTGTGAGCGGCGGGAGCGGCCCCGATACGATCGTCACTATGCGCTTCGGCCTTGTCGGTACCGGCTACTGGGCCCGGACCACGCACGCGCCCGCCATCGCCTCGGTTCCGGACACGACGCTGAACGCCGTGTGGGGACGGAACCCCGCCGCGGCCGCCGCCCTGGCCGGCGAGTTCGGGGCGACCGGGCACGCCGGCTTCGAGGATTTCCTCGACCACGTGGACGCGGTCGCGTTCGCGGTCCCGCCGGACGTGCAGGCGCCTCTCGCCGTCCGCGCGGCCGAAGCGGGCAAGCACCTCCTCCTGGAGAAACCGGTCGCCCTTTCGATGGGGGAGGCCGACGCACTGGTCACGGCGGCCGACCGGGCCGGGGTCGCGTCGGTCGTGTTCTTCACCCAGCGGTTCAGCACCGAGATCCGGGCCTGGCTCGCCGACGAGAACGCCCGCGGCGGCTGGTCCGGGGGCGGCTGGTCGGGCGGGGCCGCGGTCTGGCTGGGCGACGCCCTGGACGACGGCAGCCCGTACAACACGCCGTGGCGCCGGGAGAAGGGCGCCCTGTGGGACCTCGGCCCGCACGTGGTGTCGATGCTGTGGGCGTGCCTCGGCCCGGTCGTGTCGGTCCGCGCGGCGGCCGGCGGGCAGGACGTGACCCACCTGGCGCTCCACCACGAGAGCGGCGCGAGCAGCACGGCGACGGTCACGCTGAGCGCTCCGGCCGCGGCCGCGGGGACGAATCTCTTCGTCTGGGGAGAAGCCGGGCGATCGGTGATGCCCACGGGGCTGGTGGACGCGGTCCCGGCCCTGCGCACCGCGGTGGCCGAACTGACGGCCGCCGCCGCGGGCGGTCCGCCTTCCGACTGCGACGTCCGCTTCGGCCGCGAAGTGCTGCGCGTGATCGCCGCGGCCGAGGAAGATCGCAATTGAGATACGTAACGGGTCTTCGGTCCTCGCCCATGTACCAGCTTGCCGTGGACGCCCTAGGCTTGCGCGTATGAGTAGCCCGGCGGCCGGCGAACCAGGCCATCTGCGTGCGTCCGACGCCGACCGTGAGCGGGTGGCGGAGATCCTGCGGGACGCCGCCGGGGAGGGACGGCTGACTCTGGAGGAACTGGACGAGCGGCTGGAGGCGGTCTACGCGGCGAAGACCTACGCGGACCTGGAACCGGTCACGCGCGACCTGCCGACCCCGGGAAATCTCCCGAAACCGGCGTCTTCGCGGGCTCCGGCCCCGGTACACCACGACCCGGAGCGGTTCGGCGGCGAGCCGGGCCTGTCTTCCGCTATCGCGATCATGGGCGGGGCCACCCGCAAGGGCGACTGGGTCGTGCCCCGGCAGTTCACGGCGTTCGCGATCATGGGCGGCATCGAGATCGACATGCGGGACGCCCGGTTCTCCGAGCCGACCGTGACGATACACGCGGTCACCATCATGGGCGGCATCGAGGTGACGGTCCCGGAAGACGCCACGGTGCGGGTCACCGGCATCGGCGTCATGGGCGGCTTCGATCACGCGGCCAGCGGCACCGGGAGCCCCGGCGGCCCCACGATCATCATCGACGGACTGGCCCTGATGGGCGGCGTCGACATCAAGCGCAAGCGCGGATCCCGCGCCTCCCTCCCCCGCTGACGGCGCCGCCCTCCCCTCCCCAGAGCGACAGCAACGGGACCGCCGGTAGCGCTATAGCGGCACCTTCGGTCCCGTCGCGGGCGCGAGCCAGTCGGCGCGCGTTACTTGCGGGCGGCGTAGGCGGAGGCCAGTTCCTTGCCGGTCAGGCGGGACTTGTCGTAGGCGGCCTCACGCAGCGCGGCGCCCTGCTCCTTGAACTGGTCCAGGGCGGGGTTGACGCCGACCAGGGTGAAGTCGCGCTCGACCACGGTGACGTTCCCGCCCCAGGCCTCGGACAGGACGCGCACCAGCCACGGGGTGCCGTGGTCCCAGCCCGCGCGGGGGCCGTCGTCGCCGTAGTAGCCGCCGCGGGCGACGCACAGGGCGATGTCCTTGTCCTTCAGGATCTGGTCGCCCTGGGCCACGGCGGTGAAGATCAGGTCGATCCAGGACTTCAGGAACTGGTTGACGCCGAAGTTGTAGAAGCCGGTCGCGATGATGACGGTCTCGGCGTTCCGGAGCTCGTCGGCGAGCTGGCCCGCGAGGGCGGCGGCGGCCTTCTGCTCGTCGGTCCGCAGCTGCTCCGGGGTCTGCCCGGCGCTGACGGCGGCGCCCCAGTAGGTGGCGGGGATGGGGTTCGCCGCGAAGTCGCGGGTCACGACGGCGCTGTCACCGTGCTCCTGGGTCCAGTGCTCCTGGACGAGGTCGCCCAGTTCACGACTGGCCGAGTGCGGGCCGAGGATGCTGCTGTCGATACGGAGCAGAGTCACGCTGATTCCCCTGGATATGGTTGACACTTCATCTTCCGCCTCATGTAACACCCGTGAGGATGGTGATGATTTCTCATTCAGGGCAGATGAGAGCGATATCACGGAACCGCCCCAGTCACTGAAATCCGCACGGTTCAGAGCGCGGGCTGGCAAGGTCGGGCCCATGAGCAGGCCCAGGAATAGTGGCAGGAAGGGATTCCCCGCCCGGGTCCAGCAGGTGGTCCGGCAACGGGCCGACTACCGCTGCGAGGCGTGCGGCATCTGGGTGATCGGCCGGAGCGGCGGCGCCTGCGTCCCGGTGGTCCGGGACGGGGCCGGCGCGATATCGGCCGGCGTCCCCCGGGACGTGCTGGCCGGCCCGGCCAACGCGGTCCTGCTCTGTCCCCCGTGCGCGGCGCGGGCCGAGGCCGCCGATCCCCGGCTGGCGGAACTCGGCTTCCACGTGCCCGGCGGCGACGATCCCCGGCACCTGCCGATGACCCTGTCCCGCGGCGATTCCGGCCCGCGGACCGTGTGGCGCTCCGCCGACGGCGGCTACCTGACCGAGCCGCCCACCCTGTAGTCCCGGGGAAGCCAGTCCAGGGCCAGGCGACGAGCCACGTAGTCGACGACCGACCGGACCCGCGGGATCTCCGGGTCGCTGGTGAACCCGCTCGGCAGGAAGGACACGCCCAGGCCGGGGCGGAGCAGGTCGGCCAGCGGAACGCCGTGCCGGAGCCCGACCGACAGCGCCATCGCGTAACTGTCGAGCAGCCCCGCGCCCGCGGTTCCCTGCTTGCCGTGCCGGATGAAAACCTCGCCCAGTGAGCCGTCCGCGCGCTCGTTGGCGGTCAGCGTGAACCACTCCCCGTCGATCACGACCGAGGTCGTGCGCCCGTCGCGGTGCTGTGCCATCTCGTGGCGGGGCAGGTCCCGGCGGGCGGGGATCGTCATCCGGCCTCCTTAGCTCATGAGTGCGATTGACCAGATGTGACTGGCCTTCCTATCGATCACCTGTCTCAGAAACCTATCACGCCGCCCCGCCCCCGGCTGCCTCAAGACACGCCGGAGCGGACGTCGGCGGAGCCGTTACCGCCGGCGTCCCTGACCGTGAGATGGACGGCCTAGGCGAACTCGCCGTGCCTTCCCTCGCCGCCCACGAACCGGGCGGCGCCGGCCGCCGCGCCGGCGGAGAGCGACTCCAGGCCGAACCCGACCTCGAACCGCATCGCCTCGGGCTCGGGCAGGCTCTCCTGCTCGTAGACCGACCGCCGGTCGTTGCGCATGCACGCCTGCGGGAAGGACGCGATCTGCCGGGCCAGTTCCTCGGCTTCCTCCCGCGCGGTGCCGGGCTTGACCATCAGGTTGACCAGCCCGAAGTCCTTGGCCTCGGGCGCGTACACCGGCCGGCCGGTGATGATCATGTCCAGGGCCCGGCTCGTCCCGATCAGCCGGGGCAGCCGCACGGTGCCGCCGTCGATCAGCGGCACGCCCCACCGTCGGCAGAACACCCCGAACGTGGCGTCCGACGCTGCCACCCGCAGGTCGCACCAGATAGAAAGCTCCAGCCCGCCCGCGACGGCGTAGCCCTCCACCGCCGCGATCACCGGCTTGCCCAGCCGAAGCCGGGTCGGGCCCATCGGGCCGTCCCCGGTCATGCCGACCTGGTTTCCGCGGTCGGTTCCCACCGCCTTCAGATCGGCGCCGGCGCAGAAGGTGTCTCCCGCGCCGGTCAGCACCGCCACGTCGGCGTCCGGGTCGGCGTCGAACGCCTTGAAAGCGCTGGCCAGTTCTGCCGCCATCGGCCCGTCGACGGCGTTGCGGCTCTCCGGCCGGTTCATGATCACAGTGGTGACCCGGTCCTGGGTCTCCACCTGGATCGACTCGAAATGCCCCTCAGTCATAGGGAACATCGTAGGGTCCCAGGCTCTGCGCCTTCGCAGAGTTTCCGGCCTACCTGGCGGCGTTCTCGGCAGCCGACACGACGGTGGCGACCTGCTCCAGGAAGGCGGTGCAGCGGTCGAAGGACACCGCGACGTTCCGTCCCGCCAGCCTGACCTGGTAGGAGCGGTACCGGCTCATCTCCCAGTCCCGGGACGTATCCGGGCGCTGCTCCAGCGAGGGCTCCGGCTGAGGGGTCCAGGCCCAGTCAGCTTCGTCGCGGACGCTGTGGATGAACGTCGACGGTTCGACGGACAGGCCGAGGCGATTGCGGACGAACCGCAAGCCGGCCAGGGTCTCCTCCGTCATCCGCCGCTCGTCGGAAGGCTCGGCGGTCAGGGTGGCCTCGTAATCCTGCCGGTGATACCGCACCAGCGTCGCGTCGAGCAGCGTGATCCACCAGACCGTCTCGCTGGCCGCGACGGCCGCCCTCGACAGGTCCCACGACCCGGCCCACGCGAACCGGCCCGCTGACTCGATCAGCGCGCTGACCGACCAGTCGATCGCCACGAGGGGCGCGGTGTCAGGGCCGTTCCGCTCGGCGTTCCAGGTCATCCGGCAGGCAGTGGAGCAGAACCGGGCGTGCTCGCGCCGCGGCACGAAGGGCGCGCCGCACTGTGCGCACTCCCGCAACTCGGACATCGGTCCATCTTAAGGCGGGGAGTACGGCCTCCGGCTACACCATCACCTGCTTGCATAGACGATCGTCCACTGCTGTTCATTTCCCGGCCGGCCGAGCGTTTCCTTCCGCTCTCGCGGACCGCCGAGGAGGCGTCATCAGTCCGCCGCGACGGTCCTCGTCTCCTACAGGCCGAACGCTCCGCCTTGGACGAGGATGACCAGGCCGAGCGCGATCAGTACCAGCGATTCCAGGATGTCGCCCCACCGGTCGAGGACCCGGACCACGGCGGGGTGCGACGCGAGGAACCGTCCCGCCACGCACCAGACGCTGATCAGGAGAAGGAAGACCACGATATAGACCGCGATCTCCGCGGCTCCGGACCGGGCGAAGACCGGCACGTAGGCGCCGATGTCGTCACCGCCGTTGACGAAGGTGACGATCGCGACCCGCAGGATCCCGTGGCCGGGATGCTTGTCCTCGCTGTCGTCTTCATCGTCATCGTCCCGGCGCTCGCACCACGCCCCCCAGGCTTCCTTGAGGCCGATCGCCAGCGGCAGCAGCCCGAGGTAGGCGATGACGCCTTCCGGCAGGAAAGTGGCGCCGTAGGCGATGGCCCCGATAAGGACCAGGAGCGAGCCGAAACCGAGGTACTGCCCGGCCACGATCCGCCTGCCCGCGCCCGGCTGCCCAGCGTCGCGGCCGAAGTACATCGACAGGAGCAGCAGGTCATCGACGTTGGTCAGCGCGAACAGTCCGGCTGCCTCCGCCACGATCCCGCCATCCACAGGCGCAGGATATTGGCTCTTCGGCACCTTCGGCTGATCAGGCCTCGCCCTGAGTCAGGCCGCCGGGGCCTCCGCCTTCAGCGTGGCCGCGATCGCGTTGGCCAGTTCGGTGCCCTTGACCTCGAAGTGGCGGGCGAAGTAGGACAGGTGCTCATCGTGCTCGTGGAAATGATGGGGCGTGAGGACGGCCGAGAACACCGGAACATCGGTGTCTAGCTGCACCCGCATGAGCGCGTCTACCACGGTGGCCGCCACGAACTCGTGACGGTAGATGCCGCCGTCGACCACCAGGGCGCAGCCCGCCAGGCCCGCGTACCGGCCGCTGGCCGCCAGCCGCTTGACGCGTAGCGGGATCTCGAAGGCGCCGGGCACCTCGATCACGTCGACTGCGGTGAACCCGTGCTCCTTAAGCCGCGTCCGGCAGGCCGTCACAGCCCGGTCCACGATTTCCGAGTGCCAGCGAGCGGCGACCAGAGCGATGCGGTTCGAAGCGGGTGACATGATGTTCCTCCTGTCGATGCCACCCAGGGCAACGCGAACAGGAGACGCTCAAAGAGGCGGTCCGGGCCCGCGTTCTCTTCCATCCGGACTATGACCGTCGGCTCCGGGATCGCACCGGAATCTGCTCAACCCCGCCCTGAGAACGTGTATGAACCGGACCTTAACATGAGGCCCGGCTCAGCACGGGAACCAGACCCGGCCTGCACGTAGCAAGGCCCGGGACACATGGCCCGGGCCTTCACCGCGTACGCAGAGAGTGCCGCCGCTTAGTCCAGATAGGCTTCGGCCGCGACGAGGACCTTCTCGAAGATCTCCTGCGGCAGGACCGAGCCCTCACGGCGGACGGCGTGGGGCTCGAGAATGATCAGGCGGTTCAGCCGGACCTCGCTGGGACGGCCCTCGTGGTCCCAGGGGCCAGTGCCTACGTCCATCCAGAAGCGGTGCTCATGCGCCTGGTGCTCCGCGTCCCGATGGTGATCCTTGCTGGTCAGCATGAGAGTGAGCAGCTTTTCATCCCGCTCCCCGATTACGACAACCGGCCGGTCCTTGCCCTGGCTCGGGTCTTCCTCGAACGGCACCCATCCCCATACGACCTCGCCGGGGTCGGCCTTCCCGTTATGCAGGTGCGGTTCGTACTCAATGTCGTCACTACGCCGGATGTGCTCGGTCATGGCGAAACAGTAGCAGCGGCCCCCTTTCGCCCGGGCCAGACTCGCCGAGCCCAACTCTGCGGGCAGCGCTTCAGGTTTCAGGCGGATCAGGCGGGCGGCCAGTGCGGAGGAAGTCTCGTATCGCAGCAAGCCACAGTTCGGGCTCGTCCACGTGTGCCATGTGCCCGGCGTCCGCGAGAACCACGGCCTGTGCGGAGGGGATGATCTCTTGCGCCGCGCGGGCCAGGCTCGCGGGGAAGGTCATGTCCTGGCTCCCGTGCAGGAGCAGGATCGGCAACCCGAGGCCGGCGAGACCCGCTGCGGCATCCGGCGGACGCGCGGGCGGCAGCGTGCCGGACCGCCACGGCTCCAGCCACGAGGCGGTGAACCGCATCTGGGCGAGCCGCTGCAGGTAGCCGGGCAGACGCTCGCGCCGCCAGACGTCCGCCGCCGCGAAGGCGACTGCCCAGGCGCGAGTGAGTTCCGGGCCGGGCAGAGGCGGGTCGGCTTCCATCGCGGCCATCGCCGCCACGCCCTCGGCGCGGCGGCTGTCGCGCTCGGCCCAGCCGTCGAAGGCGCCGCCAGGTACCGGGAGGACGCTGCTAGAGGCGACGATCAGGCGCCGGACGCGTCCGGGGTGCGCGAGTGCCAGCCGCTGCGCGATCAGCCCGCCGTAGGAGAACCCGAGCACGTCCACGTATACCAGCCCCAGCGCATCGAGCAGCGCGGCGAAGTCGCCTACCGCGTTGTCCGGCGTGTACGCGCCAGGCGGCAGCCCGGACGTCGAGCGGCCGCAGCCCCGCATGTCGGCCATGACGACGCGGTGCTCCCCCGCGAGCCTACACAGCGGGTCTCGCAGGTAGGAATGGTCCCAGTCCGGCCCGCCGTGGATGACCAGCAGCGCCCGGTCATCCGGCCCGGCGGTCTGCGCCGTGAACAGCTCGACACGCGAGTCGCCGCCTACCGGGACCCGGGCCTCGGTGAACATCGGGCAAGCCTAACCGGTGCCAGGAAGTCCAGATGCGGCCTACCACAGGGCAACGAAGAGCCCCGTCGATCCGGCGGGGTTCTCTTCGCCTGCGGTCGCCTCACCAGTTCGTGACGGAGGTCACTTCTACGGCTCGCTCAGGGCCGCTGGGTATCGGGGAGTCTTGCTACCACCAAGCCGAAAGGCCGGTCCCCATGTCCTGGGAACCGGCCTCTGACCTGCACTTACTTGGTAGCGGGGGCAGGATTTGAACCTGCGACCTCTGGGTTATGAGCCGAACGACTGCCGTTTCCGGCGTCTCCGTCGTCTCGGGCCGTCTCCCTGGCCTGCTGGTTCGCTCCCGGGCCGTCGTCGGCGTCGTGGCCCGTCTCCCCTGTCTCAAGCTGTTCTGTTAGCATCCACGTTAGCAGATACAGGTTCTGACCTGCACGTTTACCCAGCTTACGCACCTTGCCCGTTAGCGGGCTGCCTGCTCCTCCCGTTCCGGGCACTTCGCCGCACAACCCTGTCAAGGGTCGGCGTAGCCGATCGCGTAGCGACGCCGTAGGCGCCCTTTACAGAGCGGACCTAAGTTCATAATTGTCCATCAGGGTAAGGAGATTGCCGTTCATCGCCTTACCCGATAGCTGCCAGCTTTTGACCTTCGGCTCTGCTGTCCGGCACGTCGCGGCGGGACCGGCCGTCAAGGCCGCACGCCCGCCGCGTTCGCGGCGGCGCGGAGCGCCGACGCCTTGATCAAATACGGCTCAATTCGGCAATCGTCTTCGACGGCACGAGCGAACTAGCCAAGCCCTAGCCACGACGCGAACAAGTCGAGTCCTTCGCGGCCACGGCGGGCCGAAGCGATCGACAGGACCGTTTCGCGGACCATCGGATGGTGTCGGGTCTGCTGGGGCGCGATTCGCCGTGCCTGCTGGAGGCACCGCAGGCCGCCCTCGTTGTCTCCGGCCAGAACGTAGCCGCGAGCAAGATCGATGTAGTGATGACCTCGACGTACGGACGGTACCGCTGGGCCAAGCTGGAATTCGCGGGATCGGCGGATGGCTTCGTGTCCGTCTTCTAGCTCGACGGCCACGGCTACTTCGTGCTGAGAGACGTTGGACGGGCCGAACGCTAGGCCGTAGTCGTTGCGGTCTCTCCCCATCTG
>Ga0131853_10013723_pt1 | contig 14853 bp, 10 predicted proteins | sample TergutLab28metaG_FD_92764 | JGI IMG/M metagenome (GOLD analysis project Ga0131853, IMG submission 92764) | Labiotermes labralis P1 segment gut microbial communities from Petit-Saut dam, French Guiana - Lab288 P1 (version 2) (version 2) | ecosystem: Host-associated > Arthropoda: Insects >... | reverse complement strand
CAACTTCAAAATAAGGCAAAACGAAACTCCCTGAAGATGGTCCTGACAGACTGAAATATGTAGGAGTTGTGTAGGAAGTATTTTAACCAAGTGACGTGTTTTAATGTGTAAATAAGATTTTAGAATCACATATTGGTGCAATTAGTTGGTTATATTTGAATAAAATTGAATTATTGCACGGTAAAAACATGAAAACAATTATTATTATTATTAATCTCCTATTCCGTTTCTCCTTATATTAACACTAATTCTTAATATATTTCGCTGTATATCGGTATAAAGAACGAAATACTTAAGAGTCGTGCTACTGTGTCCCGGCACGTTTACCGCCTCTTGTCGCTCTAAGCAACCTTAGACAATCCACGCTCAATCAGTAAAGTTCATGTCAATATTAATTATATCAAAATAGCACGGCACGCATCGGAACGCAAAGGCACTTAAAAAGCTGCGTGTGAATAGAATTATTAGTCCATAAAGGTGTACTATAGGTATGGAGGTAACAAACTGGAACAGTCTTGGTCTCAGAACGGATAAGTTCTCATCAGCAATAAGGTTACAGAAATACCGAGTTTCAGGCTCAAACATCTGTCTACTTGGTGGATAAACTGGATATTCTTCTTTCCCCTCTTGTTCTTCAAGCGAATGCCGTTTACTTCCAATATTCATCATAATATAATCGCCTTCTACGTAATACAATCACCTCAGTTAAGATACTGTCGTTAAATGAACTAGTAATTAGGAGTTTTGATGTTTTGCTGGCCGTGCATCTCAGTATATTTACCTTAGCGTGTGGGCGAGGAGAGGGGGTGTATAGGGTCTTGGTTGGGAAACCGGAGGGAAAGAGACCACTGGAGAGACCTAGGCGTAGATGTGTGGATAATATTAGGATGGATCTCCAGGAGGTGGGATGTGGGTATATGGGCTGGATTGGGCTGGCCCAGGATAGAGACAGGTGACGGACGCTTGTGAATGCGGTAATGAACTTTCGGGTTCCGTGAAATGCGGGGAAATTCTTGACTAGCTGCAAACCAGTTAGCTGCTGAAGAAGGACTCTGCACCATGGAGTAAGCACGTAAGTAACTGACCAACTTGATGCAAAAAATTTTTGTTTTACAATAAGTTTATTTCATGCTCGAAACGTGTAGAGGCATGAAATAAACTTATTGTAAAACAAAAATTTTGTGCATGAAGTTGGTTAATTACTAAGATAAATAGTAATTACGAAGTTTCAAGCTTTCGCAGGGACGTAAATGAAAAATCTGTTCTTCTAGAATAAGATGCGGCGTCATTGAATAGTCAGTTCCCGACGTTTCGAGACAATGAAATGGCCTAAATTCAAGGGCAAAAGTGTCCTCTTGAAACTTCTAAGATGAGGCCACTACGTCGTCTCGAAACGTCATTAAACTATTAACACTTTACGTCGCGTCGAACACCAGAAAAACGGAATCCTCGATCCAGTACTGTCCCAACTTCAGCAGCAAACCGCCTGGTGACCCTTCCTCCTCCCGAAGGGGGTCCTATTGTTATAGTAACTGAATATTATCAACCAATGATGCCTACAAAATCTGTCGTTAATTCCTGTCACGATTTTCAAGACTTCTTCACTTTTCCATCTTACACCTATGTAGATGTAACTAAAAACACGAGTCCACACACATTTGGCCAACTACTTGAATGGACAGTGCGCAGCGGCGCAGTTGGTTGAGGCCCTGCACTACAAGCCGGAATTTTCCATTGACATAATCCTTCCGGCCGCAATATGGCCCTGGGGTCCATTCAGTCTCTAACAGAAATGAGTACCGGGAATATCTCCTGCGGGGTAAAGGCAGCCGGTGCGTAGGGCTGACAATTTTGGCACGTTCATATGTCAATTGTCTAGAAATCTGGGAGTCTCAGCCTTCTGGAACCCTCAGGACCTCTAACAGGGCTGTACAGGAATTGCTTGAAAGGTGAGTAGAAGATTTCTTACCTTCACAGAGCAACAAATCGGAGATACAAGAGAAAAATTAAGACTGAGAAGGGACTATAAAATTAATTCTCAGAATTCGAACAGCTCCAAACCGTATTTACTTGGAACAGTCCGCAATTGTGGCAGACACTTGTCACTCTTAACAAGGTTAAAATTTCGTGACCCAACAGAAATTCAGCAGGAAACTACAAAAGTTGTAATACACAAGAAGTGTCTAACCTCCTAACGCAAAATTAATTCAGATCGACCAATCTGACCTCTTCATGTCTAGTTACTTCCGTAATACCCTGCCACTCTCGTTCCTATGTCTTAAAATCACAATTCTGGATGCCATTTCCTTGTTGTCATTCCATTTAATCTGAACACAATCGATAATTTCAAATTCGTCCTTGTGCATGACTCTGTACGTTTTATCTTTCACCACGGAACTAGCTGTTCTACTCTAGTGACATTTTAAAGTCTTTACCTTCGGATGAATAGGTTTAATAAGCAGTGGCGGACAACCTGCAAGATTTGACCCTGCAGCTTTGGGTTTGGCAGAGACTAACCTGCAATAACTTTGGAAGACTAACGTGCAATAATTTGTTCCGAAGAGTCTCAGCTACAGTTTGGCACGTAGGTGTAATCGGATAATACGATTAAATTGATTCTTACAGATGTATAATATACAATGTAACTGCAGAGGGCCCTGGGAATAAGGCAATGAAATGTCTGGTTGCATAAATGTCAGGGAATATCGTTACTTTGCTTCTTGGTTTAATGGTTAGTAGATTGGCTGTTATGTCAGATGGACATGTGTGACGATATTTCTGAAACGTCTATTTTTAAATGAAAGGGAGAAGATAATGAATATGTAAATTACAGCTTTTCTAAATGACTTGTTAATTATAAAACTCCAAATTTCGAGACCCCCAAATATTAAATAAAACGCAGAAAAAAATATGCGAAACTTTGTATTGAAAAATAAAATATAATGTAACTATCCTAGTAAACTATATTCGCTCGTTTTCGTGATGTGTTTGAACTTGTATTACCAACCTATTACACAGCTTTTCTGTATTGCAGCATTCTTCAAAATGCCACGCAAAGAATATTTTACGTCAACGCTCGCAAAGCGTCGACATCCTCCAGCATCTGAGAGCACAGCATGACGTAACAATACGTTCGAAGGACACTTCTCCTTGCCTTGTTCCTCACAGCCACGAGAAGACGGGATACTGTAACTTTCTCTCTGTTCCTTTTATCCTCCTCAGAGACATTCAAAAAGAGGTTAAGTCATAAATCGTAAGTGCCATTTTCAATCCCAAAGCTCCGGTTTCTATAACCAAGCCAAGGACAAACGACGATAGGGGGGTTTATTCGCAAAGTACCTCATCGTCTGCTAATGTTAAGATAAGGTGCGTATATCACGAGATGTACGCCTTTGTGTTCGTTCGTGGACTGTCTACACAGGGTCTGGAAGAGACCTCTTTTTCAAACAACAAATATTGTGGACCAAGAAGAGGGAGCGATGAAACGAAAGTACAAAGTTTTTGACTATGTGTTCTATGGAATGACGAGTATTGTATGTGGACATACTGGAAATGGGAGATTCTAGTTTCAATGGCTTTGAAGAAGACAGAGTGGGATATACCAAGTTGCTTCGAAATGGCCGCTCATGCTCAGCTTTATTTAATGGTCAGTATTTTTGTTTATTAATAAAATCACGTCCACTATAAACTTTATCTTCATAATCTTCTTTTTTTTTTCACTTCATACACGACTACATACATACCACAAGATTTGTCTTGTACCACATTTGTAGCCTAATTATTCGACAGGTTCTTCTGCTTTAAATATTTTGCTTATTATATGCAACTTTATCGGTATCGTTATAATAATAATAATGTTTCCAGAAATAATTTCGATTTTTCCATGAGAACCATGTCTAGAACACTGACGCCCATGTAGTGGGTGAAAACAAAACAAGACAGGTAATGTACGTATAAATGTAACATTGAGGTGCATTCGAGTAACCACTGCTGCCGTGGAAAAGCAATAAATATTACATATTATGAGTGTGTATCTGAACCTTAAGTATCCAGCATGCAACGAACATGCCCCTAGTATATTTTCGTACGTAACCTCTCCGGATTGACAGCATTCTTCCACTTTACCTCTTATCATTTTCGGGAAAATGGTACTGGACACACAAAGTGTTTTGATTTTCTCTACAGCCTTTGTTTGATACATTTCTCCTTCTAAGAAGAATTGAGTGAATATTATCATAAATCTATATACGTCTTTCACATACAGTATCCGTCATTTTTGTGAGATTGTAATGGAAGTTGAATTTTCTGGAAAGTTTTCTGAAAGATATTTATATCAGATTTCATGGAAATTCGTCCTGTGGGATCCGAGTTGTTCCATGCAGACAGACGGACTGATGAGTAGGCATGACGAAGCTAACAGTCGCTTTTCGCAATTTTACGAAAGCCTCTAAAATGTGGAGCTGTCCACCTGCAATACCCTATGTTTAGTGTCGATCTCTCTAACTTCTGAAGTTTTGCTAACACAACTCTTTACAGTATATATTTTTTTTATTTTATAAAACGCAATACCGTTCTAAACTGTAAGCTACTAGTAATTAAAATACACTGCCGGTGCGCACTTATTTTGCAAGGCAGCACGTCCTACACCACTGTCTGTATGCAATTTTTTTTTTTTTACTCGACAAATACAGCTTAAACTCTCGACTGTTATTTGTAAATTCTACGTGGAACATTTTGGACATCATTGCGAATTAAAACAAGGATTTCTACCAGGGAAACTTTTCGTGGCAAAGGGGCGGTTAGCAAGATTTTTCCCTTGTCCGCAAGGGAAAATATCCGACGGCCATGTCTTAAGACGTACTTCAATAAATCTGTATGTTGTATTTTCATACAACTAAAACATCTAAGTTCGGACACAGAACTCTAAAAAATTATCGGACTATGGCATCTCTTTTGTTTTAGAAAAAAACTCTACAACACCCCTTTGCCTCTTAGCTCTGTTGTGGCACCGAAAAGTGTAAATCACACAGAAATGAACAGTTTTATAAAAGTAACAATTCAATAACAAAGACGCACATTCACTGACAAAGAGGCACCTAAATAAGCCCCTCCCACCTCAAGGTCGTGCTTCCTGCACTGCATACACAAGCATTTCTTTTTCATGGTTAGTTTTCAACGTACTTACATGCTTGTTTACTTCCTTCAATTCGCTACTGTCATTTCGGCTCGTTTTACTGTATTAGCTCTATCTTAAATTCAATCTTATGCCCCTTCTGACATACATTTAATCATTTATCTCAACATATGTAACACAAATTATTTCCTTATTTAACAGCACTTAGAACTCTTTAGTTTTACATCGAAGTTTATACAAAAAGTAATAAAAACCTAATTTCCGGAAACTGCTCATCCTACTTACACGACATAACTCCTCCTTAAACTTTACAACTTGGATCTATATTAAGTGCAGTTTTTAACAAATCACTCGACTGATACAAACACGAAGCTTGACAGTCTTTTCATGTATCATGTTACGTAAGAACGTATAATCATCATCATAAACATCAAAGATTGGACCCTTTGATCCGTTCCGTCTCCAGAGTTACAGCTGCTCGCGCCAACGCTTCTTCGGTCTTCCAATTGTTCTCCTTCCTTGTGGTCTGTATTAGTATGATTTCAAAGGGATTCGGTTTTGTGGCATTCTTTGCAAGTGTGAAAGCCAGTTCCGTCTGTATTCATCTAACTTGTCTAGTATGCCTGTAAACCGTAATTCGCGACGTATGTAGTCATTTGCTTTGTGGTCACAAAGGGTGTGGCTTGCCAGAGGTCTCAGTAACTTCATTTCTGCCGCTTAAATTCTTCGTCTTTGTAAAGCTGTTAGAGTCTAATTTTCTGACCCATATAAAAAGTAGGTAAAACTAGTGTGTTGTATACTTTCAAAATAGTTTCTGTTCTCACTTCCTTAAAAATAGTTCTCTTAATAATACCTATTAATTGTAAAAATTTTGTTAATTTAAATTCTACATCAATGGAAAATTGGTAAGATATACTGCAACCTAGATAAGTAAACTGGCTAACTTGTTCTAGTGTTTCATCATTTATAATAATTTTTGTTCTTAGGTGATCCGTTCCAACGAAACCAAATACTTTCGTCTTTTTTGTAGCAATGTCCAAATTATATTCTTTAGATATGTTATATAATAAATAGACTGCCTTTTGTAAGTTGTCTTCTTGTCAGAAATAATAAACTGGTCATCTGCAAATAACAGTGTGTTGAAAATTAACTCTTTAAAATAAGGAACGTATAATAGTATAACATGCAACACTATATTATATTTATTCTCTAATTTGTATTGACTATTTTATGTGCCATTTTAACGTTACTATATTCCATCCCCTTACATTTGTATCATACTTCAGTGTTTTCCTTAATTTGTCCCCTGTGCTTAATTTCTATAGTTCCCGCTTCTTTTATCTTCCAATTTCAATTGTTTCTTTTACACGTCTCCCTAACCTTTCTTTCTACTATTTGTATTTCCGTTTCTCTCATTTTTCTTGTCTTTATATTCTCGCTATTTCGACTGCAAGAAACTCCGGTCTTCAGCTCCAGAGGCGCTGCTTCACTTCACACTGCATGACTGGCAGTCAGCTACCACCATCGAGAACAAATAGCATTCCGTATTGCACTTATACGTTACACGAACACGGAAATGTGGCATGTAACCTTGCAGTGGAATAATGGTCGTGGCGAGTGAGACGTTAATTAGTGTTGTCCTCTGTGGGTATAATCTTGTATACGGCCGATCGCCCACCCAAGGAACCTACTAAATGCCTAAAAATTCGAGCAATGGAATTCATCTACAAAGTAACTAAAAAGTTAAACAACCGCAGAATTACAAAAACCACAGACGAACAAATGAAGAGACATATAACAGAAATAAGAAGTGAAATTTTACTTAAGCAACGTTATCTCATCTGCATACATTATATGACGTCGAATGGAGGGATCATTACGAATACCTAATGTGTAAGAGTGTGGTGGGGGAGATTATTTTATGCCACAAGCACAATATACTTTTATTGGAATAACCGAGGAAAATGGAAACTCAAATATTCAGTAAACAGCCCTTTAGATAGCGAAGCAAAAGTGAAAAAAAACATCCCAGTAATATTAATGTCACAATAACGGATGGACATTTCTATATTTCGTTCTCGTTTACTGTATTATTTTAAGCAATAAGCGTTCACGTTTTGTCAGGTCGAGGTCTCTGGGTCGGGCTGATTACTCACCCAGGTGAGTCCTATCGATTGTGGTGTGTCTGAGTGTGATCGCGAAGCCTCGATAATGAGAAGGACCTGGCCCACCAGGGGCTGTGGTGCCATGAGAATAAAAAGAGAAGAAACATGTTTTGTTTTTAAGCTGAAGAGTGAAAATTCCACTGAAACTAATTATTTAGCAAAATTTCTTACACAATGAATAGACTTAGAAGCATCAACCAAGAATAAATTGTAATGGTATATTTTCATTTTACATAACTAAAAATTAAAAAAAGAAACATAATTGTAGAAGTCTGTTTTAAAATAAACGAAAAACAGAGATTATAAACAGGCTACATAAGAATATGGATCCCCAAAAAATTACAAAGCAAAACAAAGTACAATTTGCTAATAGTGAAGATAATTGTCATGAAAACAGTGTTTGTACTTAGATGTTACTTTATGTAGGTCTCTCTCTCTCTCTCTCTCTCTCTCTCTCTTACAGCCGCCTCCCGCAGTCAATACAATTATTGACATAAGGTGAAAGGTTTTCATGTAGCCACATGGAAACATTTAACGTGGATCCCACCATTCAGCACAAGATCTATCAGCAGTAATCTTTGGGCTAAGTCTTCTCTGCTTCTAGATATTAATGGGCGACCTTCTGGGCGATCGTGTTCTCTTTTCACGTTGACATCTTGCAGTGTTTGTCTTTTTTAATAAACTCTTTGACGATGGCCTGTTGTGTGACTGGGTTTTCTTTAGGACGGAACCCAAACAGACCGATCGAGGGTCACACAAGACGGTCTGGAATTAGTCATGAGAAACAGTATCATTCACAGTGCTCCGAGTTTGTAGACTACGATATTTGGGCCCCAAATTGATCTTAGGTGGTCAGCTTCAAAACTCATAAGCAAAATAAAACAGACCGTTGCTTTGAGACTGAAAAGGTAGAAAATTGAGCTGCAAGTCATAGCTGAGCTCTGGCAAATTTCTGAGAAGTCTGACGTGTCTGATATTGCTTTTTTCAGTGGCGGACTGGCAAATTCATTGCTATGGACAATCGTGACGAGTTTCATATATACTGTTATTCACAACTTCTTAAAAATGTTTACTGACAATGCTTCTTACGTGTATGCGTTACCTTCACACTCATACTTGATATTACTTTATCAGTGTTGGACTGGCAAACCTATTTTTATGTCATCAGTGGTGGATTTTAAGAAATATTTTTTATGGTTGGTATTTATATATTATCTTCAAGCTTCGCTGACAGTTTTTAATCAGTGCCACTTTACCCATGGTAGATTATTATTTCATTGGTCCATTTGAGATGAGTGGCGAATTAATTCTGTACACATAATGAAAACCGATCTACCAGGTGGACCTAGCTTCGTCTGCGCCAGTAGCCACTTTCCATCTCCTGCAGAGTGTTCTGGTTGGGATCCCTTAAGGCTTACACGCCACCTAAAATGAATATCGCCTTGCTCTACACGGTTTACGGCTTCCCTCAGATTTTACAAGGTCCGTCGCTCTCAAGGTGAAGCACCAAGACATCGCGTGTACTTTCGTGGCATGTCTTAATTAACATGGTTCAGTAAATAAAAAATTGGATATGTGTTAGTCTAAAACACACTAAAAACCTTGAGGAAACAATATAATGTCTTGTTATATATAAGAACAGACAGGTGTTCTGCGTGGTGTGTGATCTGTAGCTGAAAATTTGTGCCATCTATACCACTTTTCGAGGGAGAGACGACACAAATTCATCCACGAACTACAAGCATTTAATATGGGTGACATCAAAATAAAATTAATGCTGAGACCGTCAACGGACCCTCCAAAATCACACGGTTTCCACATTAACGAAGGCAGTAACACAGGAAATAAAAATGTCCCTCCGATCGAAGACAAAATGCTTTATCAGAAACTGAGAACCTCAAACAATCCCGAGGGCCCAACACTTGTGTTCACTCTTCTTCACATAACTAATCCGTCGGTATGGTGTGTGCTCTTAGCATCAAAATTTCGAAATTGAGAAAATGTATCGTCTCTCCCTTCTGTGTCAGCTCTCCCGGAACTGCTCTATACTGCTTCGATATAATCTCAAAATTTCATAACCTCCAAATGGTTACAAATGCAGGCCAGCACTGTTAGACGTATGTCGATGGTCTACTCTATGCCAGTTCTCACATAGTTAGCAACAGTAATTCATTAATTTTCGTCATCGATCTCACGGGCCGGGGTAGCGTATTCGATAAAGCTACTCACTACGAGCTGGACGGTCAGGGGATTGAATCCAGGTGAGGCGAATTTTCTGCACCCATCCAGACCGGCTTTGGGCCCCACCCAGCCTGCCGTACAAGGGTATCGGGGCAATTCCAGGGGTAAAGCTGCAGGGGCGTGGGGTTAACCACGCGCTCCCTTCTAGCGCCGACGTTAAAGAAAAAATAAAGCTATGTCTCGACTTCCCATCTGTGCCCTAATGGCAGGTTATAGAGTGAACTCTGCCTCTTGTATCATCAATCGCAAAGCTATGTACAGGTGGTTGTTTTACCTTCCACCTTAACAAAAGCTGCGTTTCATGGTACATATGAGGTCGCCGTCCCGTCCGTATTGCGGGATACTGTATGAAGCCTTCCGCTGTCCGGTTATCACATTGTGTATGAATGCGATCAATTCAGAATATTTGCACTTCACTTGCTTTTACAATGCTTTCTTGTTCTCTTACGTTTCCTATTATCTTTCTTTTATGAACTCTACAAGATTTATCATTGCAGTGTGATCTAGCAAACGATCACGAACCAAGATTTCACACGCCAACGGAGCCTAGCTTACGACAAGTAAGCCTAATAAAGAATTCTAGGAAAAATCACTAAGAGTAAGACACAAATTTTGTTAGTATATGAATGAGGGGCTGGGTCATTGAAACGCTTCGGCATATAAAGTTATTTCCACCCGTACAAAAAAAAAATCTACAGCTCAACAGGAGATGAAATCAGTATACAGTGGAACCCAACTATAAAGGCATCGGTTTATGCGACACCTCGACTAAAGCGTCAAATGTTCTGTGTTACCAATTAATTCCCATCTGTTTACCGTAACGTCATACTCCTCGGCCAGAACAACACTCGTTTATAACGACACAAAATGCGTAGTCACTTGCATGACGTTATAACCGAGTTCGACTTTAGGTCACATTCGTCAGACAGTAAAGGGCTCAGACGGTTTATAAACGCAGGTAAAATTTTTCAAATAATTTATACACGGATCATTCGTAAAAAAAGACACATGTGTGCAGGTGCGTGAAACTGAGGTTCTAAAATATATGCAGATAGAAGAACGCAGTAACAACTATTTATTTTGTCCAGCACAAACTCCTCTTCTCGATTTGTAACAACTATTTGTAACAACTGTTACCCAGTTCTTCCACATAAATTCCATTCAACATGCAGACGAATTATTCTTCAAGATTTTTTGCGTTAAGTACGTAATCTCCCTTCGACGATGATGATGATGATGATGATGATAATAATAATAATAATAATAATAATAATAATAATAATAATAATAATGGCTTACCCTTCTGGAACTCTTCGACCTTTGGTGTTACGATTGAACAATGTAACTAAAACCCAATCCCACGAAATAAAGTCGTTACTGAACCGGTTGTCTTCATTTAGATGATTTATGCCTTTTATAACCTGTCGTTATACCTGTATAGGGACATTACCTTCAAACAAATAGTTCCAGAGCATATCCTCGTGGCCAGTTTAATAATCGTTTTAATGTTGTGTCCTTTTCTTCGAAGAGCCATCCAACCATGCTCCAAACGCAAGGGCATGATACATACATTTATACGCGAGCAGCTTTATTATTTACATTCCCAAACAAATATATTACTATTTTAGCACTGCCCGATGACGGCCGCAATTACCGGTCCAAACATTTCGCAATGAATGTGACGAATAAATGAATATGCAACCATCTGCACTTTTGTATTATTCGTATAATCAATAAAACAACATTAAATATATGTTAGAAGGGTCATCAGATCAAGGGGCAAACTACACGAAAAAGGGAGATTCCAATGATAAAACTAAAAGCGAACTAGAACTAGGTAGCCATACGCGAAAATACGAGGAAACTGTTAACATGGATCTAAAAAGGGCAGGGTAGGAGCATGAAAGGGTGTGAAATTGATTTATGTGCCTCAGCAGAGGAATATAATCTTGTCCATGTGGTACAGAGTTTTCGAGTTCAATATAAGGGTAAAACTTTTTTGACCGGCTGAGCAACTGTTAGTTTCCAACGCTGCATTATGCCCCACGGAGTTAATATTTCACAATTTCCAGTGTGCTAGGTAATGTAATTCGCATCTCACCGAACAAATTGATTTTTCCCTATATTCCAGCATACCATAAAACTACCACAGTGGTGCTGTAATGGTTTGTTCATTTACATAAGCCCTGTAATTATGAGAGCTCCTCCTGAAACTTTCACACAGGGAAAAACACAACTGAAATTATGGGGCAGATACGTGCCCTAACTTCACAATGTTCATTAATAACAATACCATATAAATGGAAAACTGACAAGCCATCGTCTTTATCAGGATATGACCGCTATATATCACCAAAATATTCCACCCCACCCTCTTCCTACCCATCCCACTTGTTTAGTTTTACGGCATTAAAGGGAAACAAACACGAGTCTTTCACACGAAACAACGACAATAATAACAAAATGCTAACAAAGTACTGACTAATAAAACTGCCTGTACAGAAAGAAAGGGGACCGCGGTAGCACAGTGGTTATGGCGCTTGCTACAAATCGGAAGGTCGATGGTTCGATTCCATGTGGTCTCATTGGAATTTTTCATTGACATAATCCTTCCAATCGCACTATGGCCCTGCGGTCGACTCAGCCTCTAACAGAAATGAGTCCCAGGAGTATTTCCTGGGGGTAAAAAGCGGCCGGTGCGTAAGGCTGACAACCTTACCACCATCCAGGGCCACTGTCACGTAATCTGGGAATCTAAACTTCCTGGAACCCTCCGGGCACCTCGGGCCTGTAATGGGACTGATTTACCTTTTTTTCAGAAAGAAAGGAAACACGTAGGCTATGCAACTGCCGAAGCCAGAAAAAGAGCACAGATAACAAAACTAACAACCCAATAAACTCGCCAATTACTTACAGAATATACAAGCTGAATTTTATTTTTATTATTACGAAATCTAAAACAGTTCCAATAACGCCGTTTTCTTACGAGTTGTGCACCGTGGGTACCAACGTTTCGGTGGTATTTACAGCTTCCATCTACAGAACAGTACAGCAACTGAAGATGCAGATTGCACGTTTTCCGATACAGTGTTATCTTTCAAGTTACATAGTTTCGCATATCAGAAGAAAGCCTCTTCATACTCACACCAAGGTGAGAACCTCGAAACTCATTTAAAATCGTAAATTATTTAAAGAGCTGCACGTGGTTACACTGACGAATGGTAAACATAGAATCAACACGTGTGTAAAAATAGGGGTCACACTTAACGGCGCACGTGTTTGAGAATAGCCTTCCGGACGTCACGGCAAATAAACTGAATTAAATGTCACAGAGCTTGCAGGCATTTAAACTTAATTTCAGGGCTGCCATTACATTTAAAATTTAAAGCCAAATTACTCTTTCACAAGTGCATCAAATTACCTTTGTGGAATAAACAGAACGGAAAGATGCAAACATTTGAAACTGTGTCCGACAAATTTCGAGGTATCAGTACCATGTGTACATCGCCCAAAGACCAGGACGAATTACACAAGTAGCCCAAGTAATTTAACATCATCATCCGTAACGAGTTATGACCTGTTTCGGCCTTGTCTAATAGTCTCTTCAAAGGTCTTCCAAGTCGTCTTCGTCCATTTGGTCTATAAATCAGCATTATTTTTGGCATCCTCTTTTTGTTCATTCTTGTTACATGTCTTAGCCAATTTGATTTGTATCTTCTTAGTTACTCGTCAACTGGTTCTACTTTCAACTCTTCCAAAATTACTTCATTTCTTTTGTGGTCAGAAAGGGTGTTCCCGGTTGTTCTGAAAAATTTCATCTCAACTGATGTCAATCTTTTTTATCCTTTTGTCTGAGGCTCCAAATGTCGCTTCCATATAAAAGAATGGCGAGGGCAAATGTACTACACGCTTCCATTCTTGAAAATTTCTGGACCAAAGGTGGTTTAAAATTGTTGTTTAGAATTCCCAGTATACCATTAATTTAACACGTCAGTAAAACACTTAATGCAGACGGAAATATTTATGGAATGTAAAAATGACATTCTCGCGGTTGTGAAAAATCTTATTTTGTTCCTTCGGAATATGGTAACGTGTAATCTGGTAGGTCTGTGCCAACCTTTCTTCATTACTGATGTGCTGACACAGCAGTTATAAGGCCAACTGCAGCTACAGCATAAGCGCATAAGACAAAACACACAAATGGAAACACAAACAAAGCCGATAGCAACAAATCACACCACATAATAATACGCGTAGGTATTAAACTCCCATTCAACTAAATCGGAAACAAAATACACGACAGGGGATATGATTTACGCGAGAAATAACTAGCCAAGCTGCACATATCAAAACATCTGCAGCAACGCCGGTACGTCGGTTACAACATGCAACATGCCACATTACATGATTACACCGCCGTCTGTTGTTCTATGCCCACGACGGTCATACCGATAAAACAATTTTTGTGAACACACTGTACAAACTGCAAGAGGTCTTCTTCAGCAGGAGTGCCATGTTCGCTGTGACATTACTGCGCCATCTGTTACCGTTTCAGGATCGATGTAACTTCAGAGCACGTAGGTGGAAGTATTCTTGTGGGCACACTGTATAAATGCAAAGCAAGCCCAATGTAATTACAGTGTCCCTTTTATGGTCGCTGTTCCAGGCAACTATGTCACAGCTTGTCGCAAATACCTATCAATTAGCATATTGAACCACCACATACGCCGTCGCATGGTTGACAACTCGAAACACCAACTTCACTCTAGTTCAAAATGATAATAATACTACCGACAACAACTAATATTAGGCATATTCAAAATATTAAACATTTCGAATCCTGTAACATTAGTCTGATTCCAATGCAAACACGATTTTTGTTTTGACTTGATTTTAATTGAAGTTCGGAGCATGACAGCGACTAGGCAACAGACTGGACGGTCAGGGGTTTGAATCCCAGCAGGGGGAAATGGGATTTTTATCATTTCCAAAACGTCCACAATGGCTCTGGGCCCCACCCAGCTACTTATTCAACGGGTACCAAACAAAAAAGCGGCCGGGGCGTGACATGAGTGTGTCTATACATATATATACAGAGTGTCCCAGGAGGAATGTGCCAGACTTTGGGAGGGTGTTCCTTATGTTAAAGTATACCGATATAACCCAAACCACCTATGTCCAAAGTTCAATGGTTACGGAGATAATGGCCAGAGAAGTTTGAAATTTTGACAGCTGTTACACACTTATTGATTACCAAATACATATTAAAACTGGCAGGAATATGTGGTTTCTGTAATGTTAATATCTGTACTT
>Ga0131853_10013722_pt1 | contig 14853 bp, 5 predicted proteins | sample TergutLab28metaG_FD_92764 | JGI IMG/M metagenome (GOLD analysis project Ga0131853, IMG submission 92764) | Labiotermes labralis P1 segment gut microbial communities from Petit-Saut dam, French Guiana - Lab288 P1 (version 2) (version 2) | ecosystem: Host-associated > Arthropoda: Insects >... | reverse complement strand
GACTCTTTACCCCATTTTCCGGGGTGTTTTTTTTTTTTTTTTTTTTTTTTGGGGGGGGGGGTCGGGGGTGGTGGGGTGTTATAGGAAGACAGACCATTTATTTTTTTTTTTTTTTTTTTTTTTTTTTTTGGGGGGGGGGGTTGTTTGTTAAATACGCGCATTACGTTCACAGTATATTGAATTGGATTCAAATATTTTGAACATTTCTGTTTCTTAATCTCCAATGTGTTATTATGTAGTAGATCCTAAATTTTCAGTAACTTTAATTTCATAGCCTGTCATTTGATAGGATGTCTCTTTAATAACCTCACTTCTCGTTCTCAGATTCGAAACTCTCAACACTGCAAACCATTTTGCCACATCCTGCCTATCATGGATAAGACTTTGTAGTTTCTTTGTATTTTCCGATTTTTATTTGTGGGGGCCACATAAGTATTTCATGATACCGCCAATTCATTATACACGCGATTTCATCGGCCCATCTGCACCGTGCAAGGCGTAGAAATTTGTCCGTAATTCCAAAAATAACATATTATTAATCTGCCTTATTATTTGTCGAAAGTGAATTTGCAGTTTGCATAAAGTGATACTTTGTCCTCATTTGGAATTTAATTTTCTGTTTAACTAATTTTTACTACAATACTTCGTTTTGAAATAATTTCCTTTGTTCTTGTTTTTTGTGTGTAAGTGTATGTACGTATGTATGTATTTATGTATGTATGTATTTATGTATAAATGCTATTTTTTTTATCTAATCGTTAATTATTTAAAATGTAATTAAACAAAATTGAATTGAACTGAATTGTGAAGCCTATGATAATTGGTCTATTTATCTGCGTTTTTTAAAAGTAAATTTTTTATTAATATTCCTCTCAAAAATGGGGTCAGTACTGTTGAACTTAAGAAAATTCGTTAGCATTGAATTCAGTCTGTAGTTACACGACATGTAGGAAACTTATAAGAAAATGTCCAGTAATGCAAAATTGTGCATAGATCGTAAGGTGCAAGACGAGAAATTACCAGCATATTAACCTCTTTGTATTTCTGTCACAGTATTTATGAATATAATAAATTATGCATATTTTAATAATACATTCACATATATACTGAGAACAGCAGCTGCAGCACAAGAAAGGTACATCGAAAACATATTTTAATGTAATTCAGCAAGTTTTTAACTGAAAGTGTCCACAGTTATCTCAGAAGTCCTTCATGCGTAAGAACTGTTTGGTCATCCACTGCATGAATCACAAGCAGAAACAGAAGAAATTGTAACTTAACATCTTGTCCTACTGCACGCTTTTTTACATGTGACCCGCCTACTTTTATGGCATTTTGGTTAAATTTAGGAAAATCACTCTAAATCTAAGTCTACGAGAAATATATTCTTATTTTATTTTATGTTTGGTATATAAATTTCATTTCCGCTTGTCAAGCCATTTTGATCGGGAAAAAAGTTACATTTATAGGTTACTATACTATCGAGACCTAAATTTATTAGAGATTTCTTTCGAGTATTAAATTGAACGCATTCAGCAGGCGCTATATATTCGCATAGGTAGGCAAATTAATTAGATTTATTGGGTGTACGTGAAGTTAGATGGGAAAAAGTGCAGTGTAAGGGCGGGGGTTGCATTTTCTTTCTGTGGAAAAGGAAACAAAAATAATCAGTTGGGAACGAGATTTTTTGTACACCACAGAAGAGTATCAGCAGTTAAAGAGGGTAGAATTTACTGGTGATAGTGTGTTATATATAGTTCTGAGAGGTCGCTGATGTATTGTCATTGTTTTGAATTCGCATGCACCAAGTGAGGAGAGAAGTGATGATTCAAAAGATAGTTTTTATAAGAAACTACATCGGTATGAATTGAAGTCGCGGAACCATGGATTGATGAAGAATGTTCACGATTTTTAGATCAAAGGAAATAGGGTAAAATGCAGTGATTACGGGATCCAAACCAAAGTAATGTAGGTAATCTAAATAATGTAAGACGTGAAGCTGGAGGACACTTCGGGAGCAGAAAGAAAGAATATTTGAAAGCTAAAATTGAGGAACTTGAATCTAACAGTAAGATCAAAATATTAGGGACTTGTATAGGGGCATCAATGACTTTAACAAGGGTTGCCAGTCTAGAACTAATATAGTAAAGGATGAGAATTGTGATTTGGTTGCAGGCTCCCATAGTATTATGGTTAGGTGAAGGAAACATTTCTCTCAGCTATTTAATGTACATGGGTTTAATGGTGTTAGGCAGGGAGAAATACACAGAGCAGAACCACTAGTGCTTGAGCCAGTGCCTTTGGGTTTGAGTTGGTTATTGTAAATTCAAAAAGTGACATATCACCAAGTATTGTTTAAGTCCCTGCAGAACTGACAAAGACAAGGTATAGAACAATTCACTATGAGATCCATAAACTTATTATTTTTATTTGGAATGAGGAGGAATTGCCTGAGGAGAGGAAGGAGTAGATCACTGTACCTGTTTATAAGAGTGGCAATAAAACAGACTGTAGTAATTACAGGTACATATCACTCTTGTCAACTATGTACAAATTTTTTTCCAATATCCTGCCGTCAAGTTTAACTCCAAATGAAGAGAAAATTATGGGGGATCATCGATGTGGATTTCGACACAACAGGCCAACTACTGGTCATATATTCTGCATTCGTTAAGTACGTGAGGACAGATGGGAATAAAACGAGAGAGTGTATCAGCTGTTTATAGATTTCAAAAAGCCTATGATTCAGTTAGGAAGTAGAACTTTTTATATTCTCGTTGAATTTGGTATCCCCATGAAACTGGTAAGGCTAATAATATGAATGAAACCTATAGCAGAGTCCGGGTAGGCAAATATTTGTCTGATATGGGCGGGGCGCGTAGCACTTTTGGGGGCGAGGAAATTTGCATATTGGGTTTTGGCGGAGAAATCTGAGGGAAAGGGACCACTTGGAAGACCCAAGCGTAGATGGGAGGATAATATCAAGATGGATCTTCAGGAATGGGGGGCATGGAGTGGATTGATCTGGCTCAGGATAGGGACAGGTGGCGGGCACGTGTAAATGCGGGAATAAACCATCAGGTTCAATAAAATTCGGGGAATTTCTTGACTGGCTGAGGACGGGTTAAATTCTCAGGAAGGACTCCGGTCCATGGAGTAATAAAGAAAGGCAAATTATATCATTTACAAAACTGTAGGGCCAACTCATATTTCGGAAATAGTTCTACAACACAGTGCTACGTGTTAAACGTTTAGTTTCCCTATATATTGCTTGGGTGTGCTACATTACGTAATTTTGGCATCAAAATTTTGTATGCAGCCACTTGCTCCCTTCTTCACGAGGTTTAATAAAATTACATGGAAATCCTTTCTGCACACAGTCCTAGGGTACGGAAGCAACGCAAGAGTGTTGCTTGGAGCTTAGATGGGTAGCAGGTGCATGAAGGGAATTATGTTTCCATAGACAACAAAAAAATTATGCAAACGACTGCTTAGGGGGGTTAGTGCGGAGTCTGGATAATTTTCGGGGTTTTTTAATAAAAATGTAATTCCCTCTATGCACCTGCTACCTGCTGAACCACTGCTAGTAGTGGTTCAGCCTACACTCGGATACCACATCACCAACAGACAATCCCGCTACATAACACCAGCACGCCTGAAGTCAGCCTACACAACGCAACAAATAGTCGCAAGTTCCTGAAGATGGAAGTATTAAAGTCTGAAACATGTTGAGCAGTAGATAATAAAGCAAGTGTCATCTAGCTGGTCAACCTTTATTCAAATATCCTTATTTTTGTTAGATTTTAATGCAAATTGCATTTTCTTGACAGATTTTCAAAAAATTCTCGAACAACAGATTTCATGATGGTCCGTCTGATGGTAGCCGAGATTTTCCATACCGACAGACGGATAGACAGACCGACATGATGAAGCTAATAGCCGATTCCTGCAATTTCGCCAAATCGCCTAAAATCTTTTGGTGTTTCCCCTCATTATTAATATTTGGAAATTACCCTCTAAATTTACCGAGCTATTTTATTATGCTCTAAGTTGAAATCCGTAGCATAGTTGAGCAAGTATTAATTTTATATCAGAATTTATTCCATCCAACTACTCTGGATGATGAAATTTATAGTTTATTCACAGATATCAAAAATATTATTTTAGTTTCGGTTTTAATTTCTGGTTGTCATTTCTATAGAAAATTATATATGGACAAGATGTTTGTTCATGCCCGAGTTACCACTTGTATATGGTATCACAGCCTACACAGAGCAGGGTGACTGAGTTGTGTAGAAATAAGAATAATTCTCAAAAATGAAACTCAATTATCCTGTACAAAATTAAGGGCACTTACCTCAGAAAAGTACGAAACATCACACCGCCACCGTCTGTACGAGAACTGACTTATGTAAAGCTGTACAAACAGAAACTAAAGTGTTAGACCAAAGTGGAAAGTAGAATATCTCCCCTGCATGGGAAGTCGGATTTCTCCTCCACACATGACCCTGAAATATATTCGGTAAGGAATGTCTCGACAAAGAAGTAACCCCTCATTTCTAGATATGTTACCTTGCCTCATGACCCTGAATTTACTTTTTCTGAGTCCAGATGGAACTTTCCCTTTTCTCCTACTTGAAGTACGTTCTTTTCTCCCTAACAGCCACTGAGAGAAGCTGATGGATGTTGGCCTGCCTTAAGCCTCATACTACCAAGTGGAATTCCTGTATTAGAAACTTGGCTTGAATGTACTTCATCATGATTTAATTTTCGTAATTTTTCTCAGGTCCTTCATATAAATAACGGAATAACTTCTTAGAAACGGTTGTGACAATATTTGTCACTTGCGTAAAAACAAAGTGAGATAGACGCGTTTGTTAAATAAGCTACATTTTAAATACATAGATATCTTTTCAGAGGAAGAGAATTTCTTGCAATAAAGAGAAAGTTTAAGAAAAAGGATTCAAAAGGAAATAGACAGTCGGCAGACGTAAATAAAATGAAGCCTGGAGTTCTCTGGGACGTTCAAACCTGTCGGTTGGTAATTCTTTGCCAAGAACATTCGAGAAATCGAAATCTTCGGCAACACAGCAGTAAGAAACTCGGATCTCAAACGGAAAGAATTTTAATTTTGTCCAAAATTTTTTAACCATTACTTAAACAGTTTCACTTATAAAATTCGTAGTGTAGTCTTGTAAAATATGTATTAAGCACTTACAAACAAATTATGGGACCTGTCGGAGCTGTGAAACATTTATAGGATATAACCGCATTTCTGCCATTCAGTTGTGGACAAGCAAGCAGAAGCACTGGCTGATAATAGCACTGAAAAATGACAAGGGAATCTGAAAACTTTTGGATCAGAAAGAGTCGAGAGTGATTTCTGATTGTGTGGACTGCCTTTAGGTGTCGCGGAAGAGGATGTTTCTCCGTCCATTTATCGTTCCTTCACGTGATAAGGCTGGAATTTTATATGAAATGACTAAAGAAAATATACTGGCCTAAAGCGGATTTGATAGTCTAATAGAGCTGTTATTCTGTAACAATACTTTGTCCTTGTATTTTAAAATCTGTAAAGCTACAGTTCTATACAGTACAAACACTTTTAGAGTACAATTTTTTTGTCTAAACGAGGTTAGACATAGGTTTTTCTAATCCTATGAGCAAATGAGCGCAACCATAAAATTTAACCAACTACATTCAGTGCGAAACACTGATAAAATATGAGAGCAGCTTTCCTGTGTATCATTGCTGAAAGTCACGGGGGAGTAGTTAACGCTCCTACTGCTTCATCTGGAATTCCTGTATTAGAAACTTGGCTTGAATGTACTTCATCATGATTTAATTTTCGTAATTTTTCTCAGACTCTTCACATAAATAATTCAATAATTTCTCAGAATCGGTTGTGACAATATTTTTCACTTGCGTAATTCATGTATCTACCACGCCAGGCTTTATTAGATACTAACTAACCAACCAACTAACTCCAGGGAGCAGAGTCCTTCTTGAGAAGCTAACCGGTTCTCAGCTAGTCAAAAAAAAAATTTCCCTCCTTTTATGGAACCCAAAGGTTCGTTACCGCATTCACAAGAGCCAACCACCTTTCGCTTTGGAAGCTCTTCGTGCCCTGCCAACCAATTCACTTCACCACACATGTTAAGGAAGTCAAGGGCATGGAAAGTTTCAGAAACACTGGACCAGGTTTTACTTATCGTCGCCACTGCTCTTAGATATCTTCTTCCTGGCTGTGTTACTCCTGCAAGCTTTTCAGCCAAGCTATTAGCTATTTTTTGCAGACAGTACTAACCACCAAGGTAATAGGAAGAAAGTTTCTGGTGGAGTCATCGACCAAACTGCCAGGCTCACTAACAAGTGTCTGACGCCTTTTGTTGACCTTACATCAACATGAGGCCCAAGGTCACTGTAAACACCATCCTCGTAACAGCCAGGATTTATAAGAGCAATATAACCCCACTTTTGTTTGCCGAAAGTCTATAAAGCCGCCGGAATTCTGGGTTATTTTCATGTTAACATTTCTTTGGTCATTCGTTTGAAATCCTCTTGAAGATTTTATTCAAACTTCAGAGCAATGCTGTTATATTACAAAGTTGGAATTCTGTGTAGAAGAGGGTCTTCATGACAGTAAACTGTGTTTGACAGCAGTAAACAAAGGATTAGTTTCCAACATATTCGAAACCTTCGCTTTTCTTACTGAAAGAAACCTAAAACCTAGAAGTCTATTGTCGTACAGTCGTAACCCTGCATTTGCTTATAGCAAAATAATGGGATTTAAACAGAATGAGGGTGGAAAGTTAAACGTATGTGTAATGTGACATGGGGCAAGGTAGCCTGCAACGTACCCACATAGACGAACGTAAATGTAAGGAAACTTATAAATACTTATCACTATAATCAGAATTGAACAAATTTTTTTTACAAGTCACGTACTTTTATTTAAAAAATGTAAATTCTAAGCAAATTTCTTAAATTATTTGAAGTCTTGTTATAGGCTTATGAAATATCACAAATCAATAGCAATTTTGGTAACAAAGCGACGTCACGAAGCTAAGAGACATCTGCAATCATTGCAGTGTTGTCTACATAAGTAGAAATTTTTTTGTAGAATTCGTACAGCTTATTTACTGAGATATTATCACCTACGCAGTATTTACTTTCAAATACAAACGTAAATGAATGTTAAATCGCCGAGACTTAGAGAACGGGACTGTCGTGGTTCGTGTGAAAGATCTTTATGAAAGTACCTTGGCTGCACTAAGAAAAGGCAAAAGATGCTTTACGTGGCCTAAATTTGCAAAGATTCAAATCTAGTTCTTCCTCAGTATAGCTTTAACAAATCATGAGTAAACCAATCCTATTCCGCTTTTATTCCACTATCTTTTTGTACTGTTTAACGACGTTCTCATTTAGTGTGATAATGCATTATCAAAAGTAGATGAACGGATGTATACAGAATATTGGTGGAATGTTACTGAAACGTGTATAGCAAGGTATTCGGAGATAAACCAATGTAAGTAACACTTTGTCCGTCACAAATCCCATATGGAGCGCCTTGGGATTAAACCCAAGTCTCCGCGGTCAAACGTCGACGACCAATTGTAAGCCACCGAAATTATTTCCTTTTCCTTTACAAGCCGAATCTTTACATCAGTTGACCCCTTCCTCTGTCAGTGCAAACCCACTGACATATTGAAAATTTGTATCTCGTTATACCGATAGGATGTTTTGTCCCCATCGACACAGCCCACATCCACTCACATCAGGTCACATTCCAGAGGTTGTCGAAAAAAGAAATAGTACACATGAAAATATTTTAAACGGTTTTCTGTCTTGCAGACCCGCTTGTAACTCTGCGGATCGCCAACTAATCTGGTTCTGTTCCTTCATCCTCCCGCATGCAATAATAACTCGACACAAAATACAAGGATTATTATGAAATTCCATATCGGGAAGTCATACTAAAGTATGGTGGCAAAGTTCCTTTCCAGTTAAATCGTAACAAGTACGGGATAAATCTCACAGAAATATAGTATACGTTTTTGTGCCTCACCAGGTAGTAACTACTTAAATATTCGTAAAAGCGAAAAAAAAACGTTTCAGCGAAAATTGTGTCATGGACTTTACGGCCAATAAAATCGTAAATATTCACTATACATTGCGGTATTCGAAAAAATGAAAAAGAAGCAAAATGTAATGCTTGCGTGCCCCAGATTTTGAATTTAAAAACTTTGTTCTTTGGAATATACTCGAAGACTACTGAAGCCTCCTATTTTCAGCACATACTTAAAACTTTCTGGCACTGTAAAAGTACATGTCCGACTTTGTTTGCAATACAGGTGAAAAAACGAAACCTCCGGTTTCAACTGAATTGACAAAATTTTTGTCACAACACAAATATGTTGCTGCTTACGAAAGCTAACATAAAGTAACGCGTTATTAAAATATCGAGAGAAAAACTTTGTATGCGACTTTAGGACTACAGTAATAAGAATTGAGATATTAGGTTTGTAATGTGTAAGACATGTAGTCTAATTTAAAACCAAATATTTTATTCGAATTTAGCGGAAAATTTAAAAAAAATATATATTTTAAAAAAGCAATAAAATAATTTAAAACATTCAGTGAATTACTTCGTTATGTTAACTTTGGTGCTGTGGCAGTATGTCGTGTTTTTGTGTGTGAGTCGTGCGCTCTTTAGAATGAGCCTGGTTATGATTGTGCGTCGTATGCACACAAAAACACGACATGCTGCCACAGCACCAAAGTTAACATAACGAAGTAATTCACTCTATTTTTAAAATTATATCTTTAGCAAGGAACAATGTATGTTCCCTGAAGATGATCGTGTGATCGAAACACGGAGGAGCGTGTTAAATGTTTTAATGTAAATTTTAGACTTCTTAAATTATATATATATATATATATATATATATATGCTTGTGTTGGTGTGTTTAATTAAATAACCTATGGAATACATGGTGCAAGGATAAAAATAAGTAATAAAACAAGTTTAAAATACGTGGTATTATTCTGAAACCTCGATTAAAATATATAGACATTAAATTTTATATTTATGTTATATATTTGTTACATACGAGCTGTAGGAGGTGAAACAACAAAGGACTTTAGTTCGTGTAAGACTTGGAATATTCGTGGGAGGTAAATCTTTGTTATCGAAGTGATCAATGACGGTTGTTTGTTTAGAAGAAACTGTAAGGAATAACGTGAATATAGAGACGTCTATACATTCTATAATTTTCACAACATTCGTGTATTTAGAAAGCTAAGTATATTTGCGTAGAACATTTTTCGTTCATTTCGACGAACTCGTTTGCCGGATTATAACAGTAAAAATGTTTAGAAATACTTGAATTTAGAGACTGGAATATGTGAAGAAGTGAATACTTAGGTCTATGGGAGAAAGTTCCGGCGAATGACAACTTTATATATTTTCATTTTTATGTTTTCTCACATGACAGTAAAGGAACTTGTTACTGATAAATTTTACTTCTCGAATTCTCATTGTGATTTTAAATGACGCTTCGAAAACTATGTTGGTATTTAGGACAAATATTCTTTTTAATGCTGCTTGAAAAAATTCATTGCAGTTTGTTAAAATTAGAGAAAAATTCGGGATTCATTCTAGCCCACCTCTGATTTAAATTCCTTGAATACTTCAACCACAGTGATAGGTTAGAAAGGCAGATCATTTTGGCCTCCCGTATGACATTTCACAGACCAGTGCTAAATAAACAGGAGCAACATATTTTTAATACTTGTTCAATATGAATAAACACATTTCCCGTAATAAGAATAGTTGATGTAATTAATAAATTTGTTAATGAGGTGGAAGCAGTTCTCTGCGAAGAACTTTTGAATTTAGAAGGAAATGTCTGCAGTTTATTATGACTTAAAATGTAAACATTCTTCAATACATTCTATAAATTTGTGCACGAGAAAAATATTTGTAAGACAAAATGGTAGTAGCCTCTCAAGTGCCTATATTGTCCATTGAAACTGAAGGTGCTTTATGTAACTAAGGAATATTTTTTTTTTTCCAAATTATCTTCTTGTGGAATGGGTTTCTCCCTGATCCTTCTTATACTTAAACGAGGTTTCTTCTCCTTGTCGTTGCTAGTTCCACCCCTTCACTTAACCCGAACAACGTACACCCCATATCTGTCTAGTCTCGCGAGAGAAAAAAAGAAGTTGGAACGAGGGGAGGATTCTGTCTTAAATTTATTATACCTTCACTTCCTCTGCCGCCCATAATTTAAGACGAAAGCTTACGGGATTACGATAGAGGGAAGGCGTTTGCTACCCGAAGGGAACCAAGCAAGCCGCCATTTTGTATATATTCTTTAGCTACTGATGCTTTTCTTCGTGCTGTGCTGCCAACAGGGAGTGGAGAATGCACTGTTTATAATTCAGGACTTTGTTAACATAGATATACTTGAACAGCTTCTGAAATTGAAATGACATTGGGTGTGGACAACTAACAGATTGCGTGGTCGATGAAGCAAGACCTGCTGCCAACATTTAGCAGTCAACCCGTCAAAATTTCTCTTGAGTTATGGACTTTAACCGGAAGTTTTCATAACGAGCCACATTTTCTTAGGCAAAAAAAAAAAAAAAAGCCTTCTCATCGTGGTTATTGTCGAATTGACTTAGAAATTTTAGGTCTTTTTTCTTAAAACTTCATCAAATCTGGATGCTTTTCTTTTATAAGCAAACGTAAGAACTGTAACTGTTGGACCATGGCATATGTTGGTGGGGGTTTGAGAGTTGAGCTTCTTACAGTTATGTTGCTGAAGATTAGGATTGTCTGATTTGTTACGCTCTGTCGACTCGTCACAAACTACTGACGTTTCAAAAGGCAGTAATATCTGTGTAATCGGCATGGTCGAACAGTCCAAAAAGAGTACTCCATTGAAATTTCAGTATCTATTTACTACTCGACTCGGCGAAACAACCAATAAAATTTGAACCCTTACCGAGGATTCTGCTTATCTCCTGACTTACTTAATGGGACGTCAATTTGTATTATTTACTATTTGTTTATTATTGATTTTTAAAAATGGCGTGTCTTGAGAAAAACTTTAAGCTACTGCCAGTAATAATTGTGTTGATTTTCATAAACATGGAACTCGAGATAGTTTAGGAAACTCTGTAAAAAATTAGTAATAGTATCGCTTTAAATTTGGGCTTATGTCTTGTCCTCATTCAGACTGCCGGTAAAATACTTACAGCGTCAATGTGAGTAGGTCTCATAAAATCTTGGAAAATTCAGAAATCAAGAAACAGATGTCTGGTTGATTTCTCGCATATGACGCCCCTGCTGCTACTTCACACACGGATTCTTATTTATCAGTAAGGGGAGGTAGGATGGATGGTCTGATCCAGGGGTGAAAATATGGGGGAGGAAAATGAAAACTGCTAATTTTGAATAGGTGTTATTTAAAGGGAGAAATTAATAGTTCGGGGACGTTATATTTAGCGGTCCTATCTTTTGATTTCACTTCTGACTGGAACATTTAATGTGGTGTAAAGGTAGTGTCGATCACCTTGAAGAAGAATGTGGGTTTTAATGTGTGTAATGCTGGAATAATATGTTAGTTATCTGTGACGTAAGAACTGAAATTTTAAATGTAGTTGAACTGGATTAAATTTAATTCTTTACTGTGTGATTAATCTAAGCAAGACAATTGGCTATAGGATATCTAATACTTTAAAATTATTGTCGTAAGAAAACGACCAAACAGTTAAATGGATAAATATTTGAAGAACTGAAAGTTATTCTTAGAGCAATTTTTTTTTTTAAGTTTGGAAATAAAACATTGTACGGTTTCCAAACTATTCTGGTACGTCACAAATACAGTAAAACATGCCCAACGCCGAAACAAATGTGAAACAAAACCTGATTTTACATAAAACTTTTCTCTTCCGATAACGCAGATTAAAAGCTATGTTAACAAGAAGCTTCCATGTATACTTCAATTGTTCAAGACATTGAAAGAACCCGGCTACAGCAAGAGGATCTGTTCTGGTTCCGTAAATATTTCTCTGAACGCGCTGAATTAGAAACATTTAGGACCTAGATCTCCGTAACGTATACAGAATAAAGTTTGCATTTTGGCAATGATCAGAAATACAAGGCGAAATTGCTCTACTGTAGGCACACATGTATTCTCAGACAGTAGATAACGAACGTATGATTGAGAATGTGTGAAAGAATCTTTAAGTATACAGTTTGATTCTAGACAATACATAGTTCTGTTCATTGTGTACTGGTGCCAGTACGGAATGCTGTTCCCATCTGGCAACAGTTGTTGGAGCAGGAAGCACAGAAATGTTTGAAACAGAGTAATTTTTTTGGCCTGGACGTTACAATGTGGACAACACATTTATTCAGAGCAAAACATTATTGTAAGTAAACTGCCATATAAAAGAAGAATTGATAGTTTATCTAACACAAAACGCCAAATAATGACGTACAGCGTAATTATGAATTAGTCATTTTGTAATTAATTCTTCACATTTCTTTTATATCATATTCTAATGACATCGTTAACACGGTCCGGGAATTTAATCCTGGTGGGGCAAACTTTCCGCGCCCTTACAGACTGCCCATGGGGTCTTTCCAGAGGGCACAGCAGGCGGATGGTGACGTTGACCACCCACTCTCATCTAACGCCGAGGTTAAACAAAGAGTAGAGATATAACACAAAACTTCCTGTGGGCCTCCATACCCTGTGCTAGGATGCTCTTTAGCTTGTATTTTAACACGAATAAGAAAGTGGTGTTTTTGGTTTGAGATTGTGACTGAAAGCGATAGTTTCCTTCTGGCGCTATATATTTTTTCTTTCCTTATTTTTTCTTTCTTACTTTTGCACTTCTGGTGGCTACTAACATTCACGGAGTTTATAGTCCTCTTTCGTCAGGTTATTTTATGTAAGACGTAAATCAACACAGAGGAAACGGGCTAGAAGAGAAAAATAAGTCCACAGTACACGTCTCTATATAAGTGTGTGTGTTATTCTGGCTGTCCATCTGAACATTCGTTCTTTTCAGGTCTTCTTCCGTGTGATCTCTTCTTTTTTAATTCATTTCTCCGGGATTTTCTACCATCCTGGTTGCGACTTGGGATGTCCTGGTTCTGTTGAATGCACCTGTAGATGACAAGACTACAGCCAAGAACGCTTCAAAGCATGATAGTTTCCTGCCAGCTCCACATTCCACTGTAGAGAAGTTAATGTTTCAGCACTTAATAAGCACATGAATTAACCACATAATATTAAATATTTTCCTAAATGAAAGTTTTTTTATCACCAACTGATGCACAAGAGAATTTTTAAAAGGAGTATTAAAATTTAAATTAAAATTACAATAGCTGCAACATGTTTCGGTGTGATCAACATCATCAAGGAGTGTACTGTGTGAGCTTCTTAAAGTTACGATGTTCAAACATGTGGTTATAATACATCACACCGCCAAATTAACCACAATGATGTATTTTAAGCGAATGTTTTAACATTGTACCTTCAGAAATTTCACATAGTACGATCCCTGATGATGGTGATCACACCAAAACAATTCTGCGGTGTGTCATCCCCGTTGTGTGTTTAAACAATAAGGTGAGGTAAATTCAGTCAAAAAACACAACTATAAATATATGGTTAAATGATGGTGTTTATTAGCGATGGAAAAAAAACTACATGTTTCGGCCTATAGCAGCCAACTTCAGGTTTTGGATCTCATCATCATTTTACGTGCTTTTGTTAAGCTAAAACCTGAAGTTGGCTGCTATAGGCCAAAACGTGTAGTTTTGTCCATTGCTAATAAACACCATCATTTAGCCATATATTATGGTTGTGTTTTTTGACTGAATTTACCTCACCTTACACCGAAACATGTTGCAGCTACTGTAATTTTAATGTAAATTTTAATACTCCTTGAAAAACAGTTCTCTTGTGCATCAGTTGGTGATAAAAACGTTGATAATAGCAGGAGGCGCTGTACAAATGTGAAAATTTTCCTAAATGCTTATCAACTCTCGGATTATAAATAGGTCTAATACCTTTTATGACTCACAGTACATGACACATACTTCAACGTCTGTCCTTTAGCCTCGTCACATTCAATTTAACATAATAGGGACCTTTACTGTAAGGGCTTCCTAAACACGAACCTGGTTCGAAATTTGCCGTTAGCTTATATTACTTGCCATAATTGTGGAAAATGCTTTATCAATTACTGAGTGAAATTCATAAGACGGTATCGTCCTTGAAATGTTCGCGCTGTCAGAATGTCTGTAGTCTGGGCTGATGCGATTCTAAGTACTTAGAAAACTGTCTGGGAATATTTCTGCGATTGTAGTTAACGGCATTTGCATGCATATCCAGCGGGGCTGTAATGCAATCAGTGAAGCCTAATTTTAATAATAATAACATAATAATTCACATTTGTCGAAGTGCTTGCTTAACAGCGCCATATACAAGTATAAAACCAGCACAATATGGATACTGCAAATTTCTCTCTCTCTCTCTCCCCCCCCCCACACACACACACACATATAACTCAAGAGAACAAACAGGCGAAAGTTATTTGTGAATATATAAAACCAGCACAATATGGATACTGCAAATTTCTCTCTCTCTCTCCCCCCCCCCCCCCTCCCCGACACCCACACCAACCACCAAAACACAACCACCGCCCTTCAGTCTTTTTCCTCTTTCCTCCTCTGTATATTTTTATAGGGCGCCCCCACAGGCTCTAGGTTTTTTTTTTTTTTTTAAGTTTTCCACCATGTTTAGCCGAAGACTTAGCGTAGAGGCG
>Ga0131853_10013721_pt1 | contig 14853 bp, 10 predicted proteins | sample TergutLab28metaG_FD_92764 | JGI IMG/M metagenome (GOLD analysis project Ga0131853, IMG submission 92764) | Labiotermes labralis P1 segment gut microbial communities from Petit-Saut dam, French Guiana - Lab288 P1 (version 2) (version 2) | ecosystem: Host-associated > Arthropoda: Insects >... | reverse complement strand
TCTGTGATGTGCACTATCCTGGGGTGTGCAGCTCAAGTATGTCTGCTCGCTGCTGTCCTATGTGGGTCTCCAGCTACTGTTTTCCATTTCCAATGTCTACTGCTGGTGGGCTTTTGCTATGGGTTGTGTGTGCGCTCTATCCTTTGCATCTGTGGTAATGTCTGTGTCCAGTCCGTTTTGTTGTGTGCGTTCTACTTCATTAGCGTCGTATTTGGCGGTTCGGTGACCGGGTCCCAAACCTGTTTAGTAATTGTCGTTTGGCACTGTGTTGGTAATTGTCACTTTGGCAATTACCAACACTCAGCCGTCCTTATGCATGGGCACTACAGGGAACACTTTCTCAGTATTTACATAATTGCAAATGTAAACAGACTTTTGCTTACCTGTCCACCCTGCCAACCACCTTTTCCTCCTATGGGAAATATACCTCCTATATGTAAAACATTGTCATCGTCGGTATCATCCACCACTGCACTGCACTTCTTGAGAATCTGAAGAGTAGTTATGAGAAGGCATATTCCCAATTTCTGGAATAAAAACCACTCGTATTGGATAATACGCTACACATATTGTTACATCTGAAACTAATTTTGTCTACGGTCATGCAACCCTTTATTTCACTATTTAAGGCTGGTGAACATATTGAAAATAACACAAATTCGGCATCCTCCGACATGCACTTATACGTACGACTTTCACTCTTGATATTACACAATATTACACCCTTAAAATATCCACGATTCTGAAACTTAGACACTTTAAACTAAAACATAGCGAATTCGTTGCACTCACCCACGTCATTCCCGTATTTCCACACATTTAATCAAATCACCTGCATATCGATCGCAGCCGAATTTTGTTCATGTACCATTCAAATGTGGCGCCCACTGGTGGTTGTAGGAGTCAACTAACACTCCACGGCTAACATCAAAGCAAATGCCATATTGACAGTAAATATTACAATTACAGTCTTCATGACAACAATTACAAAGCTCGTGAATTTCTGTATAACAGTAGACTCACAATACTGCAACATAACACAGGAAAACACCAACGCAACACTTCTGGCAATAATAAAGACTGTGGTACCGAATCAGTCCTAGTTAAGAAGCGAAACACGGTGCGTATAGAATTACTCTCTAGTCCGCTTACCGAAGTTTTCTAACATACACAGTGGGTCTGTGGTCATGTTTCCCGTTACAGAACGTGGTACCGAGATTATATTCTATACTTTTGACAACCCAAACACCGGCCGCTAGGGGCCAGTAATTTCTATAGCATCCACTATCAACCAGGAATACTCTTTTTACCCTAAAATATTAAGGTCCCTTGAGGAGCCAGGGTATTACGGTCATGAATTCGAGGTACGCGACGGGTAAATCAATTGTAAGTTTATGGGTAGTTATCCTGTTCACTGAGTGGGCGTCCAGGCTGCCTGCTTCACATATTCCACTATCCGAGCAGTTTCGAGACTGGCACGGATCAATTACTGATTCGTGCGTAAAGTCACTAATTGCCGGGTAAGTACTTTGGTAAGCATATCAGCATACAAATGATTTATGGTTATTTGTATTTCTGCATCCTAGCAAGGAACTATTACTCATCAGTTTCAACATCGTATTGGATCAATATTTCAGTTTCTTAATGCGATGTACGTTAATAAAATTTAAAATATATATACCTTTAAATTTTGCGCGAGTTACAATTTATCGTGGAAAAGAACTACAAATCAATATGTGCGAATATCGTACGAAAATGGCGACAATTACAAGACGGGCGCTGCAGCCAAGGTATAACGGCCTTAACTAGATGAGGTCTATTGTAGCGGTGCAGTACAGAGAAACCCTATTCCTCCTTCATTAAAGTCATTTTTATATCTTTATTTTGTGCAAATCTGTCCTATGCTTGACAGAAAACACAAGACCTGTGTTCATTTTTATGAGTACAGTACCGACTAAGCCAAGAGCAGAGTATGCAAACCCGAGGAATCGAGGTTTGACTTCAGGCTGGGACACGAAACCTCTCTTTTTCAAAACGTATGAATCAAATCTGGGGCCCTCCCAGCATTTTATTCAATGAGTGTGACTACACGCTATTCTTTCCCCAAAAGTAAAGCGGCAGGAAGAGGTAAACATCTTTCACATTCCCTTAGTACATGCGTCATGGATGCTTGGAGAGAAGTATACCTCCACTTCTCATTTACAATCAAGATATTTCCAGTTTTTCTTTACCTTAATGTGTACATATTGATGTGTAAAAGCATTGGATTCTAGGGTGTCGGTGTACGGTTCGGACTAAAACGCCATTTGTCCGTACCGTTGGCCAGCATTTTTCTTCTTTATTTGTTGTTAGTAAGAAGTCATATGGTGTGTTGTCAAAACAGTGAAACTTTATGCTCTTTACTTATGTGTGCAGAATACAAAAGTACATGACTAAACGTTAAACATATACATTACAGCTATTTCAGTTCGCTTTTACGGGCAGTAAGTCTGTGCTTTAACTCTTCGTTTTAGTGGAAGAAAACAAATTGGAAATATTTGGTGCTTCGTTCATTTATTGCATTCTCCATGTGCATTCCACGGCATGATCTTGATCACAGACATATTCACTCACTCCTCACCATCTCTTTATTTACCTCCTAGTTGTGTATTAAACTGTGACTCAAACTACCTGTAAACTGTGCTTCTCAATCAGGAGAATGGCAAAAAGGTAATTACCACGGAGTATCATAAGAGGAAGCAGTAAGTGTGGTTCCAACATACAGTTACAGGTTTATTTTCTTTTTCGCCAGCGACACCTACTGCTTATAGTTCAAATACGAGTTTGTGACGCACGAGATTCTTTTTGTTGCGTAAATAAGGCACTTTAGCGCATGTTTCGTCTTCACCGGAGCAATATCATACGATTAGCTTCCCTAATGGCAAATGATATGAGAATTTTTAATGTTTCTGACACATCTGTTACAGAAATGCAGTGTACAGTTCGATCGTTTCTCGGTAGATTGTAGTTCCTGGTGAACCTGAACCAACCAGTGACTAGTTGCACGAAAGATTGAAATAATAATTGAATTTTTACTGTCTGATGTATCACCACTGTATTTTACAAACATCACATTAGTATACCGTGTTACAGTATTATTAGTATTCACCTGATCCATGGTTCCTATAGTGTTGCTTCTGTAGATGACATTTGCCGGCGAGTTTCCACAGACTAACGTGGATCTTATCCTTTGACCTGTTTATGTATGATAAGAGCCCGTAAATCCAAGCCTGGAGAGATTGCATGGTTTTAGGTTAGGGCGTGAGGTAGGGATGTTATAGTGTAACGGCTTAGTTCTACCGTTTTCCTGAAGAAACTTAGCGACAATAAAAGCAGTCTGTTTATTTATTAATATTTTACATTCCATTGATCTTTTGGCATAAACCACATTTAGATATAGGAATCGTCAACATGGATATGAATGCACTATGTAATGTCATATGTATGCTATAGTAAGCATCCGTTGTGGCGCAGGAATAGAACAATCCAACACAATCAAACATACATTAATAATATGAGAATTTGGAAGCTTAATTACTATACTACACATAAGAGAATGGAAAACTACATAACAATTCATCAGAGGAAATAAACATATGTAGCTTAGATTATGAATAAAGTTGTTCGGAATAAAATGATTTATATTTAAAATTTGTGTAAAATCTATATAAAGTTACATAAAAGTACCAAGATCACTCCTAGAAATCCAATCAAAATATTCATCCAGTGTATAAAATGAACCCATCAAAACACCTTTTTAGAGCTCATTTAAATTTTTTTACATTCCAAGTCTTTTTTTTATTTTTGGGGGTAAATGATTGAAAATTTTAATCCCACAGTAATAAACTCCTTTTTTATACTTCGTCAGTTTTATTGATGGTGGATATAAGTCTGTCATATGTCAAGTGTTGATAGAGTTAGATATAAACTCTTAGGTATTCTTGACCACAAACAATGACAATATGTATTGAGATTGTAGTGGGAGAATTTTTAAAAATAATTCTCGACATGATACTCTATTATCAACAGTCATAATAATTCTTATTGTTCTTTTCTGTAATTTGAAAATATTATTACTGTGGGGTGAGTTAATCCAGAAAATTATGCCATAGGCCTTGATGAAATGCACATAAGAAAAATAAATTATTTGTAAGTTCTTTGTAGAAATAACACATTTCAGCTATCTTATTATGTAACATGCTGTGTTTAGGTTAGAAGTTAGCTGGACAATATGTGTTTTCCAGGATTGTGTACTATCCAAAGTGAGGCCCAAAAAGTTTGTACAACTAGTAATATTGGTAGGGTTATTTTTATAGCTAATATGTGCAATGACTGCAAGTTTAGATTTTCCCACAAATTGGATATAGTGAATTTTATTAAAGTTTAGTATTAATGAATTTGTTTGGAACCAGTTGCTTATTTTTTCAATTACCATATTAATTTGTTCTTTAAAATCTGTAAGGCTAGAGTGAGTAAAGATTATGTTGGTATTATCTGCAAATAAGGTTGGTTTAGATATATCATTTATTATGCCCGGTAAATCATTAATGTAGAGTAGAAAAAATAATGGTGCGAGAATTGAGCCTTGTGGGCCTCCTTATTTTATTTTTCCCCCATTCAGAGAAACAATTTTTAGAATACTTGTTCTCTATGAATACTCTTTCATATCTGTCATTCAAGTATGATTGTATTAAATTATTAGCTCTACCTGTGATACCATAGAATTCTAATTTTGAAAGTAAAATATCATGATTTACATAGTTGAATGCTTTGGTCAGATCACAGAAAATACCTCCAACCCACATTTTATTGTTAAGTGCTTTTAAGATATTGTTAATTAGGTTATATGAAGCTATTTCAGTGGAAGAATTATTCCTAAAAACACAAGTGTTCCTTTGCTAATATATTATTGTTTTTAATATGATAAAGCATTCTCTTATTAATAACTTTTTCAGGACTTTTGATAAAGATGTAAGTAATGAAATTCGTTTATAGTATGACATTTCTGTCTTATTGCCTTTCTTAAATATCTGACTTATATGAGAATATTTTAATCGTGTAGGAAATATGCCAGTGGACGATGACTTATTATGTATATATGTCAGAGGCGATATGATAAAAGGTAAGTTTATTTTAACATTTTTGTTGGTATCTCATCATAACCATGTGAATTTTTCCATTTAAGGCTTTAATTATTTCACTAATTTCTTTGGAAGATACTGGTGTTAATTTTATATGTGGATATGGTCTAGTAAATACTTGATAAAGATAATTGGGTGCAGAATTTGTAGTCATTGAATTATTTACAGACATGTTGTCAATAGCATTTCTGAAGTAAGTATTAAAAATGTTAGCTGTGCTTTGATAGTCTTTGAATGTTTTCCCATCAATATTTAGTAGAGGTCCATCCTTATTACTTTTTTTTTTTTGGTAAGGTAAACCGGGGTAAGTGGAACTGCTAGTTTTAATAGGTGGACTTTTAATATGTGATTACTCACTGAATTGATGTTCAATTTTGTTGAAATTTCTGATAGTGGACTGCAAACTCAGTATCTGAGGTACAAATATAAGAACACATTTTATGGTTGTCATTCAGGAAAACAAAACATATTTTGTGAGCTCTAGGTTACACTTACCACATGGTGTGGGGAAGAGGAGCCTTCGGCTGCTTTCTGCCAAATAAATTACGTAAATAACAATGGGGTCAGGTGGAAATGGAAGAATGCAACATACTTTAAACTCCTATATATCAAAGACGGCATACTGCTTGTTTGTTACAGAAGAAACGGATGGAGTCAATTTGTCGATGTCCTTATAGCGAAGAAGGCTTGTGCAAGTAATCCTTTTTCAAACTGTTTCACACGTAAGCTGACCTCTAAAACTTTATCTTCACACATGACGCCACAGTACAGCGCTGTTGTAGGCCTTATCATAACGTTCCTCTGGCATTATCTCATCACCAAAGCGCTTTGAGGGGGAGTGGAAAGTGAGTCAGTGGTTTATATTTTCATTTGGATCTAAAGAGTGCTGTTATATCATAGAAAGAATATTGACTACAAGAGGGAACTTAATTCTCATGACGATGTATTGTTACAGTCTTGTTAAAAACATATGTCCCCAATAACGTAACTTCATATCAGACTAAATTCTACCAAACTGAAACTTTTGTGCAAGCAAATGGAATTCAAAGCTTGTGTCAAAAATCACACAAAATTATGGGATAAAATCTTCAATGTAAAAAAGAATAATGCTGCAGTTTGATGTGTTATGTTGTATATTTCTCAAGTTAATATTTATGTAACATTTTCTAAATGCAATTAAGTTTACAGATAAGTTTGGAAGCCAGATTTAAATTTAAAAACCACCTAGGGAGAAGACTGAGGACCATTTAAATCACTGCTAGGGGTTTTAATTATTCAGAATCACCACTTTCTTCTTGGTTGTTTTCATTTTTCTTGTCTGTTCCTGTCTTTCACATTTTTACTCACAGATTCTTTCATTCTTTCACTTACCTCTCCTGACATTATTACTTCTGCCCCTCCATAAATCCGCTTCCTTCCAGTTTTTACATGGGGAATTTGATTCACTTTGTCTAATAGCAGTTCCTAGAATGTTTTATTTTGACAAATTGATACAACTCTCGATGATGGATGGCAAACAATTTCATCTGCATGAACCCTCAACAGCAGAGATGTTGCAGCTCATTCTGCATGAGATGTTGCCAGCAGGATTGCAGAAATTATGAATGGATCGATACTCTTTTTTCGGCTTGCTTCAACACCAGGAACTCCTCTGAATGGTATGGGTATTTTGTTTTCATTGACATACCTGCCTATTGTCTCCATAACTTTTTTTTTTAGAGGCCGAAGCCCCATTTCTCCATCAACTTAAGACACTGCAATTTTTTCTCTTCGTGGAAGGGGAGAGCAGTTCGTCGACCAAACGTTTGGCTTTTTACCCCTCTCATTCCCTTCGCATGTTTAAATAATGTAGCTTTAGGTATTTTATAAAGCTTTGCAGCCCTATATAATGTCATCCGACCACTTCTCACATTCTCCACGGCCGTGTTTAAGTCTTCCTTCAAATAGGAAGGGGGTAACGATTTGCACCATATCTGCAAGACTGCTGTGATAAAAACAACGCCAATAAGACCAAAGTTGATGGTAGAGATTATACTTGTGAATGTTCTAAGTATGGGGTAATTGTAACCTATGCAAGGTTACACTTACCCCAGGTGACCATTTTGTTGAGGAAAGTGGAACCGACACAGCTTTTAAGTGTAAGAACAATATTATTTTTATGACATATTAAAGTATCTTAAAGTAATAATTTGTAAATACTTACCACAAATATATCGATGCCCACAGTGAAATATTGCTTTATGTAACAGCAAATGCACGGACTGTCCTTGGTTGCACAACGTGGAAAAACTACGCACTTCCACACTCCCACACATCCACTACTCAAATGACCGTGAAGTGTTTCCACTGCTATACATGCACGTAATAGAATACCATACAGTATAAATCCGGTAGACAGCGCCACTTCAAAAGCAGTGTCATACGAGATACTAGGCATAGATGCCACTTGCCCCGAATATACACTTACCCTGGTTCACCTTAACCGTTTTAACAATGTTCCATAAAGACTTAGCGTTGTTATTTGAATTTATACCGAGTTTATTATTATATAGTTTTTTAGCAGTCTTTATAAACTAAGACAAAATTCTACACTGTTTTATAATGGTTTTTTAACTTGGATCATTATTACTACTGCAAAGCATATACAGATCTCCTGTGTTGACTAGATATTTTAATTCCAGTCGTTATCCAAGCTTTATTATTTTCATTGTGATATGGTTTTTTAAGAGGAAAACTGTGATAAAATATTCTCAAATAGGCGTTGAGAAAACTATTAAATACTGAATCTACATTATCCTCGGTAAAAATTTCATCCCAGGACTTATAGCTTAGGTTTAGTTTAAACTCTGATATAGTAAATTCATTTATTACTCTTTTAGTATAATGGTGGGCTTTTAAATTTTGGATTTTTATATTGTGTAATATCAGAATCTGTGCATCATGGTCCGATAACCCATCGGGCAATGGATCAAAGGTAAAATTTGTATTTTTAAATTTATCAATGAAAATGTTATCGATTGCAGTAGATGAGCAATTATTATTTCTTGTTGAAAAATCAACAGTACTAGACAAATCATATTATGCTATTAGGGAATCCAATTGAAATTTGTTGTAGGTGTTGTCAAGATAGTTTATGTTTATATCTCCACAGATAAGTATAATTATGTAATTTGTATATAATTGGTTGAGAATAGACCCTAAGAAACTTAAAAAATATGAAAAATTTCCAGTAGGAGGCCTATAGATGCATAAAATACACAATACAAAAGAAGAAATGTGTAGTTTCACAGTTCAATCCTCCAAGTCTTGTTCTTTGCAAAATTCATTCAACTCAACAGTTGTAAACAATAAAGTTTCATGAACAAATACGCATACTCCACCATATTTACAGCTTTTTCTACAATATTTAGCCCCAAGGTTATAATATTTAATACATGTATTATTTATTTCATGGTCACATGTATGGTGTTCTGTGAAGCATAGTATATGAGGAAATTCGGTTGTCCAGAAGCAAAACAACTCATCTATTTTGTTATATAATCCCCTAATATTTTGATGAAATATTATTAAATCAGTATTATTATTCCTGTTGGGAGGATTGGCATTTTTTGGGTGATCCTGGTTTATACTAAACGTATCAATATTCTATTTCCCAATTCTTGAGTCCTTATTTATTTATTGGTTATTATTGACATTATCATAAATTGATGAGAGAGTAGAATTGTTATATACAAAGTTGCTAACATTATTACATCCCTGTTGCTTTGTAATCATAAGAGTAGAACACTCATATACTGCCTTGTCAGGCTTTATACCCATAAAAAAATCATCACTTCTTGTGTTTGGAAGCCACTTTGGTCTACTAGATGTTCGAGTTCTTTGGTTACAAGAATCCATTTGATCTTCGTTTCTTTCTTTGTTATAAATAACCACATGATCTTCACTTATAACTATAGGGATACCGTTGTTGAGGATAGGATCATTGTGGGTAGTTCTCCATTTAAAGATGATAGGATGAGTCTTCTCGGTTTCGAATAGCTGAGATATCTTTTGAGACATCAATTTTACTACTTTAATCTTACCAGTAGCATTAAGGTGGAGCCCATGTTGTGTGAAGTCTTCTCTAATGGTTTCAAGATATAATATTCTCACATTATGCTTATTTCTCATTATTTTATGTAATTTCCTGTTAAAAATCTGCACCTCATTGTTAATACATGATGTACTTGATAAATCATGTCTATGTGGAGCTGCTACTATTATAACTTTTGCGTTCTTTGATTTACAAATTCATTCAGGTACTTAAGACCCTTCATTGTTTCGTTTCTATTAATATCATTAGAGCCTCCCCAAATTATTAGAGTGCCTCTATTTGAAAACCCTGGTATATCATTCTTTGCTAGTTTCGTAACGTTCTGTCACCTCGATCCTGGCATTATTGTTCCTGTAACTTCATATTCAGGACATAAGTACTTCTCAAGTTTACTAAAACAACCACGCATATGACAAACACCAATCAGTAAAATTCTCGTCTGCATTCTTATTGGACAGCTTATGGCTTTATTGTGTTTCGAGAATATATTTTTCTTGATGTGGTGGTTCTGCATGTTACTTGGTAACTCTGTCATTTTGGAGGTTACGGAGTGCATTAAAGCGATATGTAATTGGTATTACAGGTATAGGCAGTTGTTCTATTAGTTTTTCTTGCTTTGTCGGTGACTATCTCCCAGTTGTTAATTAGCTACTCACATGTGTGTTACTTCTATCGTCGGACGTTCTTGCTGACGTAAGGCCTTTATAGTTGTTTCAAACTTCTTGGAGCAGCTGGATTATTTTCTTCGTAGTTATTAGTTCTTCAGTTAATTCTTCCAATTCACATTTATATTCAAAACAAGAATTGTACGTAAATGGCTGATTTACATCTCTTATTTTACAAATAAATAGCCAACTCACAATTTACGGGAAGCAATGCCAGAGGCGCTATATAACGCGCTATAAGCCAACTCTGCCTGTATTGCAACGGCTGTTAGGTAACTGTATGGTTTGATAATGCGCGTACTTTGTACTGAATTACTTTGCATGAAACGGCGCTGTTTGTAATAACGACAAGACAGAGTTAGAAGATATCAATTGCATATTTTTAACGTCGCCACTGATGTGTGTTACGTAAGTTCTACCGCTAAATTTACCCATCATTATACGTCTGTTTGTAAAAAATAAAATAGTGCACGGAACTATGACAGTTTTTACTATTTTGGCATGCTTTTTATTTGTATTTTTTTTTACATGTGGTGAGGGTTCTGAAGTAATGTAAGTAACCATGATGTGTCATACAATTTATTTTCATTCCATGGATCCGTACAGGATAACAAAATCCATATGGATGTGGAAATAGTCTTATTTGCTTAAAAAGTCAAGAAGTGAATTTAGTATAAAAGTGTAAACAATTTTAGTTACTAGGCCTATTACAATATTTGAGGATTAAACATAACCTAAATTATTTTAATATAACATATAATAACATAAATACAATGTAACACCAATTAAAAGAATACAGAACTTCTTGGACAAAAAATAATTTTCTACTTCACTGCATAACAGATGAAGATTGGTACATTCATGTAGTTATATCATACACACAGCAAGATCTAAAATACAGATTAGTAATTAAAGAAAAAAGAAACATAAATGTATATTTAGTTTATGTGCCAAACTTTTAAATACTAATTTAGATCATATATATATATATTTTATTTATTTAAATTAAACTTTTTTGAAGTTCAAAATATTCATCCAAAGAATAAAAGGAATTTTCATATTAATATTTCTGTAAAATCAATTTCAGTGTCTTGGGATTATCAGACTCTATTTTAATATAAGAAGGAAGCATATTAAACACATTAACACCTAAATACACTCCCTTTTGGCATTTAGTCAGATTCACAGAAGGTTGGTGAAAATTAGCCTATTGCCTAGTGTCAATGTGATATATTTCAGAATTGAGCAGAAATTCATTCCTATTTCTTATCATAAACAAAAGAAGAGAAAGGGTGTATTGGGAAGGGAGTGGTAAGATTTCAAAATTAAAAAAACCCTTTTCTACAAGAGTCACTATTTTATCAACCGCTCACAATTCTAATAATCTTTTGCAACCTGAAAATCTTTATACTGCCCCCAGCACAATAAACAATAATTCATTACAGAGTGGAAGTAGGAATGGTAAATCATTTTCAGAGTTTAAAGCAAGGCAGTTAATCAGTTAAAACACAACTAAAGTTTACTAGCTAATGATGGCAATTAAGTTAGCAACTACAACTACATGTTTCAGCCCATCTAATGGCCATCATCAGTTTGTACATTTAGCTTCAAGAGTTTATACAGTATGCAAATAGACTGTTTGAAGATGAGATCTCAATCATCTTAATACATAGCAAGCCATACAAATTAATCTTGATATGTATAGTATATTATAGTATACTGTATGTTTCTGTGGGTAGTCATGTGTTGGGTGGGGCTACCTCGTAGTCTCAGGTTTGAGTGCAGAGTGGGATGGCGACTATGTACCATATGTGCTGACCTCTTAATGGAGACTAAAAGTGGTATGTTCCTTGTTATTCTGGCTAGAGGCTACATATGACCAGTTGACTGATAGCATAGGATGGAGTGGTGTAGCCACTGTTGTGCCAAGGGGGTCTCACAACGGGTTGGAGCGTAGCAAGTGTCTGGGGTATAGATCCTCTCTGTGAGAAAAAAATGTTGAAGGTAGATGGAGTGTTGGTAATGTGAAAGGGGTTTTTTATAACCAGGGGGCAGTGCAATGTTACTTACATGTGGGAAGTAGTATGCTCTGCTGGTGTTATTGTGGGTGACTAGCAGTTCGTGTTGTGGTGTGTATGTGGAGGAGTCTGCACACTATGGGTGCTAACACATTGAACAAGTACTGTAGAAACACCAAGTAAGCATCCTAAGTGTGGGTCACCATGTGCGTATGCGTAGTCTGTTGGATTGGTGTAGCACAAGCGTGAAATCTCTTGTTTTGGTGCACTATCCCACATTAAGCACTGTATATCACGTAACTATAGTGACGATTGTACACAGTATTTGTTCATGGTGTGTGATGCGTGTAGCAAGACAGTGTGGCTGCCCCTTTTGACCTGTCATGTTCCTAAACTTGGAAAATAGTGTGTGTGACCGCTCGAGGAACTGGGGTGGGTGGGGGGTTTTATGAATGGTGGGGTTCTAAGAGGGTGTCAGAGATCTTGTTTGGAAATATGGTCTGGATGTCATTTAGGTGATTATTTGTAATGTATTCTGCGTGGATATAGAACCGTTTGACTGTGTTAAGGTGAGCCCCTTTATTTTGGCGTTGTAGTATTTGCATAGTGTTGTGGATGGTGTCAACACCTCAAAGTCATTTTCAGAGTATTTAGTGATGCATGTAGTTTGACTGACTGCATAGCATAATATGCTGAGCTTAGTTTAGACGTAATACATTCAGTGTGTGTTTTCCAATAAGGTGTATTATTAATAAATAGTCCCAGAAATTTTGTTTCAATAGCTGTACAAATTTGTTTATCTTTGTACGTAATTTTTATGTCAGAGGTACATGTGCTTTTATTAGTGAACTGAAAGAAATAAGTTTTGTCAAAATTCAAGGAAAGCAAATTAATTTTGAAACACTTATATAGTTGTCCAAAAACTACATTAAGGCCACTTTGAAACTGAATATTGTTTGGGCTTTTAATTAATATACTGCTTTCATCAGCAAATAATATTGGAATAGCTTAGAGGTCTATGGCATTAGGTAAGTCATTTATGTGTACTAGAAATAACAGTGGTCCCAAAATTGAACCCTGCAGCACCCCATGTTTTATTATGGTCCATTTTGAGACTGTTTTAGAATTAAGATACGAGTTAATGATTGGAACTCTTTAATATCTATTCAGAAGTTAAGATTCGAGTAATAATTTAGCCTTACCACTTATTTCACAATCAGGTAGTTTAGACAGTAATAAATCATGATTAACAGAGTTGAAAGCTGTCTCCAGATCACAAAAGATACTACCAGCCATTGTTTTATTATTTATTATTTAAAATTTAATTTCTTAGTTTACAAATGACATTTTCAGTTGCCATGCCTTTTCTTTGTACGTAGCCTGAATTGACACAATTGCCCCTGAATAGAGTTGCGGCACCAGTTTCTTCATGACACTCAACATGACTTTTAGGTTATGTCACTGTGGTTGATGTCTTGATTTTAATTTATATTCCACATTATTTACTTGGATTGATTTAGGCAGTGATATAATATTAGGTAAATACTTGAAGGTGCTGAATTGCAGGTTCACAAAATATGAGTATTGTAACAGTTAACTGTCCTTATTACAGCTTCTGTTCCGAGATAACACCTGAATATGTTGTATAATAATGTTCCACGCAATGGTTTGTGATGTAGAATGGTGTTTTTATTTTTTGGGCTTTTTTCATGTGTGTGCTGCAGCTGTATTTGGGATGTACTGATTTGGATCTGGGCCAGACTATCAGCTTTCCAGATTGAGTTTAGTTCTTTGTTGTTTATAGGTGCAGCATTATATGCATAGGGTATCCTGAGTGTCCTTAATTGAAGTTGGCTGATTGGAATTAAGGCAGATATCAATTGCCATGGTTTTGTGAATGAATAGCATGTTATCAGAGCCAGATGCTCATGTTAAGTGTTTTATTGTGCTACCAAATATGGAAATGGTTATTAGACTGATGTGTATGGACTTCAAGTCTTTACATATGGAATTTGTATGTTCCATATCCATGTATTAAAAATATTGAGACTATGTGAAAGACAAACAAATGCACATCAGTAAAATATGTTTTATCATATATTAAATTTTACCAATATGCTTTGGTCGTTCCTGCAATTATCATCAGAATGTCATACAAGAATACAAACAATATACAAAAAATTGCACAAAATGTGTAATTAAAACCTCCCAATGTCGTAGTTAATATCTTAAGCATTTCCTTATAGTCATAAAATATAAAATTATATTATTGTTAAAAACAGATAAAATTGGGTGTGTGTGTCTTGCTTCTTAGTTGTATACAGTTGATACACACCCTGTGCTGTATATGGCTGATACACACCCTGTGTACACATCTTTACTTAACACATAAAATCCCTAAATGTAAAAGATTTGTGACATGCAGGGGAAGTTTTGGTATTTAAATTATGTGTGTTGAATGAGTAATTAATTTGTGCTAAGTATTTCTGGTCTCAGGCCAGGCTAATAGATAATTTAAAATATCCGTTTTTGTGTACAGTCTTCAGAATTTCTTATGAGTACTCCTAATATGAAACTCAGTCTCTAATGAATGATTCCCTTGGTGTTTAATGTTGCTGTTTCCAGCAGGGCTGTGTGTTGTAACTTACTGTCATTAAAAGGTAAAGCAGTCCCATTACAGGCCTGGACAGGCCCAGAGGGTTGCAGGAAGTTAAGGTTCCCAGATTTCGTGACAACGGCACAGGATGGTGGTAGGTTGTCAGCCAAACGCACCAGCCGCCTTTACCCCCAGGAAATACTCCTGGTACTCATTTCTGTTAGAGGCTGAGTTGACCCCAGGGCCATAGTGCAATCAGAAGGATTTTATGTCAATGAAAAATCCACTGACACCAGCTGGG
>Ga0131853_10013718_pt1 | contig 14855 bp, 9 predicted proteins | sample TergutLab28metaG_FD_92764 | JGI IMG/M metagenome (GOLD analysis project Ga0131853, IMG submission 92764) | Labiotermes labralis P1 segment gut microbial communities from Petit-Saut dam, French Guiana - Lab288 P1 (version 2) (version 2) | ecosystem: Host-associated > Arthropoda: Insects >... | reverse complement strand
CCACACACCACACACACACATACGCACACCCACACCCACCCACACACACACACACACACACACACACACACATACACACACACACCACACACCACACACCACACACACACACACACACACCACACAAACACACACCCACTTACACACAAGCTAGTGTGTAAACACGAGGATTTAAAGTGTTAAGGGATTAAAGGTTTCACACAGACAGAGAATTTATGGCAAATAAACCAGATATAATGATTAAAAACAAAAGAGAAATTATGTGTACTGATTGATGTAGCAATGCAATACAAGCGGAGAGGAATGCCAAGCAAAGGGAAAGAGAAAATGAATTAATGCACGAATTTACGTATGCAGGAGACACAGTGAATGTGGAGCATGAAATCATGTTTGTACTTAATGGAGCAGAGCCCTTCTTGAGAAGCTAACTGGCTCTCATGTAGTCAAGAAATTCTCCGCATTTTATGGAACCCGAAGATTCATTACCGCATTCACAAGTGCCCGCCACCTGCCCCTATCCAGAGCCAGCTCGATCCAGGCCACAACCCCACATCCGACGTCCTGAAGATCCACATTAATATTATCCACTCATCTATGCCTGATTCTTCCAAGTGGTCTCTTCCCCTCAGGTTACCCCACCAAAACCCTGTATAAGCCTCTCCTGTCTCCCATACGCGCTACATGCCCCTCCCATCTCATTCTTCTCGATTTTGTCCCCCCAAAATTTTGGGTGTGAATTGAATGCATATTTATACCGGTAATATTTGAGTAACCGAAATAGTAACAAAAAGTTTAAAGAAAAATTTGGACGCCATACACTGGAACATTCAATAGATTCGTTACAAATGACAGCTATCCTTGGAACGTAACACGTAATGTGATAAGTACTGAAGGCTGAAACTTGAAGGTACAGTGGTGGGGATCGCTGTTGTTGCAAGAAGAGAAGTGCCAATTAGGAAAGGCGTGTTGATAGAGGCAATAACAACAGCAGAAACGTTTGCGTGGTTGAAATAAAGCAGAATAAGGGCGGGGCATAAAACATGCGTGACAGAGACGGTAAGGGAACACAAATTTTTAGTTGGAAAACTCTATAAAGAAGAGCTCAATACGTACATGAGAGTACAGCAAAAATTGTGTCGTAAAAGACAGATGTAAGGGAGTATAGACTAAATTCACATAACTCTGGTAAAAATGAAATAAAGTGAAATGCCAACTTGATGCAACTGGGTAATTTTATTGATGTATTCTTAGCTCGACATGTTTCGGGTACATACGCCCATCCGCACCGTACACACGACCAACGCAGCGGCTCTCAAGACCACCACCCATCCAAAAACTCGGTGCAGAAAACCATATGCTGCAGCTCAACATCTAATGCTCCTGATGATGGGCGTAGGTACCCGAAACATGTCGAGCTAAGAATACATCAATAAAATTACCTAGTTTCATCAAGTCGGCATTTGACTTTATTTCATGAGGAAGATGCACGGTCAAACAACCCTCTGGTACAACTCTAGCGGTGGCCTGTTACAAACACAGTACTGAAATTCTGACTTCCATGCGGACAGGAAATGCTTTGACTGGTTGAGCAATTACTACTTCCCACTAAGGAATTTGCTGCATTTAACTCAACAAGTGCAGAATTCAGTGGTCTGCAAGAATTTGTCACATTAAGCTTCTACTATCCCTGTGACCTGCTGCAAAGGACTTCTTATCCATGAACATTTTCGATGCTAGTAACCACTGGCATTATGCCAGTTATTTGCAAAAGGTTTTACGTACTAAAATATCGCATTATCTCGTGAAATTCTCTAGGAGATTTAGATAAAGTCACAAGTTTGGTGACAGGCAAAGTTTCATGCCCCGATCTGTCTTGCATCCAAGCGATTCCGAGACCCTTCCAATATAGCTATTCATATTCTGAATCAAAAACATTGTATGTGTCGAAGCAGCACATTTCGGACTTGGTCGTACGTCTGTCTCTCCGTTTGGAAGTTTGTTTCAGAGCACATTTTTGTGCCAAAAATGTTTTATAATTTCCCTCAATTTCGCAATACGAATTTTGGACTTATATACTGAAAACATTCTGTAAGCCTTCATGTATTCCTTCCCTTGTCACTAATCATATCGCATTTATTTTAATTATTGCTGCATGCATTTCAACATGCCAGTAGCAATAAAGTATACTAATTTAATTCAGTGGACAGACGCTGATTTTACGCTCTCAGTGTATTTGCTTGGATTCTGTTTCGTCACTCCGACAACGCCTCTGCCTTGCTTAGTGGTGCAGTACAGCACACTACAGTACAGTGCAGTAGAGTACAGTACAGTACAGTATAGTAGAGTACAGTACAGTGCAGTACAGTACAGTGCAATGCAGTGCAGTAAAGTGCAGTAGAGTACAGTACCGTACAGTATAGTGCAGTGCGGTGCAGTGCAGTACAGTACAGTACAGTAAAGTACAATACAATACAATGCAGTGCCGTGCAATGCAGTACAGTACAACACAGTACAGTACAGTAGAGTACAGTGCAGTAGAGTGCAGTACAGTACAGCACAGCACAATAGAGTACAGTAGAGTACAGTACACTAGAATACAGTGCAGTACATTAAAGTACAGTACAGTGCAGTGCAATGCTGTAAAGCAGAGTTGCATGCAATGCAGTGTAGTACAATACAGTAGAGTACAGTACAGTATATTAAAGTACAGTACAGTACAATAAAGTACAGTGCAGTGCGGTGCAGTGCAGTACAGTACAATATAGTACAATACAGTACAGTACAGTACAGTGCAGTGCAGTACAGTACAACACAGTAAAGTACAGTACAGTACAGTAGAGTACAGTGCAGTAGAGTGCAGTACAGTACAGCACAGTACAATACAGTACTGTAGAGTACAGTAGAGTAGAATACAGTACAGTAAAGTACAGTACAGTGCAGTGCAATGCTGTAAAGCAGATTAGCGTACATTGCAGTGTAGTACGGTACAGTAGAGTACAGTACAGTATATTAAAGTACTGTACAGTACAGTGCAGAACAGTACAGTGCCGTACAGAAGAGTGCAGTACATTCCAGTAGAGTGCAGTACAATACAGTAGAGTGCAGAGCAGTGCAGTGTAGTACAGTACAGCAAAGTACAGTACATTAAAATACAGTAGAGTACAGTGCAGTACAGTGCAGTGTAGTACAATACAGTACAGTACATTAAAGTGCAGTAGAGTGCAGTACTGTACAGTGTAATACAGTACAGTACAGTACATTAAAGTACATTCCAGTAGAGTGAAGTACAGTAGAGTACAGTGGAGTGCAGTAAGTACAGAACAGTGTAATACAGTACAGTAGAGTACAGTACATTATATACAGTACAATACAGTGCAGTTTAATACAGTGCAGTACAGTACAGTATATTACAGTAGAGTACAGTACAGTGCAGTACAGTACATAAACTACACTACAGTACAGTAGAGTGCAGTACAGTGTAATGCAATACAGTGCAATGCAGTACAGTGCAGTGCAATACAGTATAGTGCACTACAGTACAGTACAATAAAATACAGTACAGTACAATACAGTACAGTACAGTGCAGTGCAGTGCCGTTCAGTAGGGTAAGTACAGTACAGTACAATGCAGTACAGTACAGTGCTGTGCAGTACAGTGCAGTAAAGTGCAGTGCAATACAGTGCAGTGCAGTGAAGTTCAGTGCCGTACAGTACCGTACAGTACAGTAAGTACAATGCAGTACACCACAGTGCAATATATTACATTACAGTACAGTTCAGTGCAGTGCAATACAGTGCAGTGAAGTGCAGTACAATACAGTACAGTACAATGCAGTGCAGAACAACGCAGTGCAGTACAATACAGCACAGTACATTACAGTAGATTACAGTGCAGTACAGTACAATACAGTTCAGTATAGTATAGTGCAGTGCAGTACAGTACAGTATATTATAGTGCAGTGCAGTACAGTACAGTACAGTACAGTACAATGCAGTACAGTGCTGTGCCGTACAGTACAGTACAGCAGAGTGGAGTACAGTCCAGTGTGTTTTAGTACAGTACAGGGCAGTAAAGTACAGTGTAGTGCAGTACAGTACAATCCAGTACAGTGCATTCATTCATGGAATTCACACAGAATTCTATGTCTGGGGTTTCCGCTGCATCATAAACCTTGAGAAAAATAGTCTGTCACTGATATTTGGATACTACATTTTTCGTATTTTAATACTTCTATTGTGTCACAATTTTAATTTGATTTTTAATACTACTTTGTATTTCTGGAGTGATACTAATATGTTTAAAATCTTTCCTGTTTAATTTTACAACCTGTATAGGACGATGTATTTTTCTTAAACTTCGGCGTTCAATGAAGATTGCTACGGTTTCTAGCCGAAACATGAAGAAGTATCAAAACAAATAGTGTAACTAGTTTGGAATAAACTCTTGTATGTAAGCCTATTGCGCGGAAAATGTACAGAATTGAATATATAAATGTAGCCTGTCAGGATTGGATGAAGAGAAACCATTGCAGCTTATCGGGACAAAGGTGTCCTAAGCATTTATAAAATTTGTTAAACATGTTAATGTTTCTGCAACTTTCCGTCCTTCTGAAGAGTTCCGAAACGACAAACGAGAATCACACTTCCCTTTTTATGTACACTGCTTCCTGTTGCTTCCCGACTTCGATTTCTATTCTTCAAACAGAAGGAAGTCAAATAAATCTGAACTAAAACAAACGCAACGAACCCTGCATCCGCTAATTAAGAATCCATGCCTCCAGGATTCAAGCCGAGCACAGAAAGTGCCACAACGAAAACTTTTGTTTGAAAACAGAATTTCGCGATGTTGCCTGCAGACGGAGGCTTCCGTTCGGAACTTGTACCTGTAGCCTCAGGGACCTAGACTGAAGACAGCCCTTCGCATTGTTTTCTGTACACGCGTCATGGAGGTTTTGATTATTGAGAAGGTGATTGATATTGGGGGGAAAATTAATTTTAAAGACGAAAATAAAATAAGTGTTTTTGGACCTATTGGCCCACTTCCTTGAGTTTATGAAAAAGATCACACAAAACCTCAGTAACAATTTTTATCTTGTTCATATACGTGCTTTGATATAACCATTTTACTTAAAATTAGAAGAATACACTAATATACTTTAATACCACTTTATTCACACTGTTACATTCCTATATGTTTCAACCCTCAAGGGGCAATCCTCATGGAACATTGATACATTTCATGTGCAGGCTCAACAAAATACGTGTCCAGATGTCAATATCAGACTAACAGCAGCTTGTTTTAGCATTGTAGCGTAAAACACGCTGCGATTCGTGTGATATTTACATTTGGACACGTATTTGTTGAGCCTGCACATGAAATGTATCAGTACTCCATGAGGATGGCCCTTTGAGGGCTGAAACATGGAGGAATGTAAAGGTAAAGTGATACCATTACAGGCCTGGTGTGGCCCAGAGGGTACTAGAAGGGGGTGAGTGGTCAGCAGCACAACCCGGCCGCACTTTACCCCCTGGAAAGACACTGTATCCGTTTTAAAAGAGGCTGGGTGGGCCCCAGGGCCTGTTTGGACGGGTCGAAAATTTCGTCCCCACCGGGATTCAATCCCGGACCGTCCAACCCGTAGTCAGTCGCTATACCGACAGAGCTACCCGGCCAACATGCAGGGATGTAACAGTGCAAATAACGTGGTGTTAACACATAGGCCTATTAGTGCAGTAGTCGGATTTTTAAATCAAAAGAACTCAGTAACAGTATTATTTCCGCTCCACAAACAGGAGTACTGTTACAGATGTGAAGTAGGCTGAGATAATATGATTATGGCTGTTGATAATAAGGATCAGAGCAGCCAACCCTTTCTGGCAAAGGTCTTGAATATGTCTTAAAATTTGTATGAAGAAATGGAGGGTTTAGCCGGTTACTGGCCAGATACGTATCTATTACCGCTGCATCTAGCTAATGTAGTGAAATTTGGAATAAAATTCTAGAGACCCGTTACTACATCTAGCAATTCTAGAGAATGTTGGTGTACGAACCAAGATTTTTAGTTCAGCATCTAACTTGTCTAGTGAATTTTTGAATAAGAATCTACAGTTTACCGTTGCATCTAGCTACTCCAGTGATTACTGGAATACAAATCTAGAGTTTTTCGTTCTATCTAGTTACACTAGAGAATCTTTGAACAAGAATGCAGAGCTTTGGCACCGTATAAAGCTAATCTAGTGCGTCTTGGTATACGCTAAACTTTTAGACCCATTTTTGCCTGTTTCTTGTGTTTTGTTGATGGAGAATAGCAGCAGAGACCTTGCATGAACGCAGGCACAAATTGTCATTAGTTACAAAACTATAACTTTGTGTGGAGGTACAGACCACTTCGGAGGGGGAGGTTGTGATGACTAGGTAATTGTAGTGGATTTTAAGAGGACGAGGTTAGGACGGGTTTCAGAAGATAAAACAATAGAGGAAATGTAAAAAAAAACGGTAAAACAAAGTTGCTGTCCAATAAATTTTTTTTCACAAAGTGAATGAATATCCACTTTTATAATGCATTATACTTGAAGATGTTTAGATCTACAGGCGACATTTTATGTCGAAAATGCTTTCAAACTTCAAGTTCTCAACTAGGCTTATAGGGCATAGCATAGAGAAGCACTTTTCTGTATTTTCTAAGAAGAATTTCTTACAATGCATTTGTTACCGTATACCCTAGACGTAACTGCTAATACAAACAAAAGTATGCATAATTTTTTGGTTGTAATGTCTCTTCTAAGGAGGCGACCAAAGTACGATTTATCCTTAACCCTTTGACGCCTAACGACCCATGTAGGGATCGTACCGCACCGCTAACCTCTAAACGTTGCATTTTATATATTTATTCAACAAATATAGGTACTGAATATTTTAAACATGATATAAACTCTCAGTTTTTTTCTCTTTAAAATGCAGTTTGTTTCATAATTCTAACGTATTTGGTTCCTGTATTATTCACATTTTATATACAGGGTGTGCTAAAATAAAAAAAATAATTCCGGCACCAAAGATTAACACAGAATATTATTTAATAATGAAAAATATTCAGTTACTGTCATAGTTTCAGCGACGAGAGTAAAGAGTAATTTGAAACATAAAATTCGTTCACGAGACTAAGAGTTTTGAGAATATACATGGCAGCACTGTCCTCACATGAATTGTTTGGAAAACACATGGAAGAGACAAATATTGTCCACTAAAAACCTAAGGCTTGCTGTAGGGTTGTGTCTGGTTCACAGCAAAGCGTTGCGTAGATTCTAAATGGAAGTCTGCAGTTCGGCAGTACAAGTACTTTCATTTGGCAGCCACTGAATTGTAACTACACTACCCAATTTCTTGACTGGATTTCCCATCTCTCTTCCATCCACACATAACCGTCGTGTGTCACCACACTTCTGTTCCCGACTTGCAGTGCAATGAAATACTGCACATATGTCTGTGGTTATAAACACAATACCTGCAGTTATTCATGTAGAATAAATTAGTGTGAGAATTTATATGCATATAACAAAATGTGCCTTCATTATTATCACATGTGAACCGGGAGAGCTCAGACGGTGTAGTGGCGAACATACGGGCTGGTTTTCCAAGGAATCGTAAATCTATACTGGCAGGGAAAAATGATTACTTTTGCTCCAAAGGATTACTTTTGCCCTGAAGACAAAGTAAGGTAACCTAACCTAACCTCATAATTAATGTGTAAAAGATGACTTTTTTTCCCACCGGTGCGTGAAGGTGAACACCAATCCCTATTCAGTGCTGAGGTTAAGAATAAGTGGAGGTATGTCTTCTCTTCTGCATGCACCTTCATGGCATGCACAGAGAAAACTATATTCGTACCATACAATTATAAGGATTGACAGTGGACATACTGTCACTTTATGCCGTACGCAAATCCACCACAGCAAAGAATTTAGTTGCTTCGAACTTATTTTAGTGAACGAACACAAACAAATGTAACGGCAAGCAAAACCATTTGATAGATGGATGTTTCTGAGGGCGGTAGAGCGTCCGGGATATGACACCGCTACCTACCGGAAGTACCTGCAACCTCTATATTCAGTGCGGTAAAACACAACTTCTGCCATGCGATACCTGCACTTACACGTACTTATGTCTCAGACTGTACAGCTATAATTACTGTCGCTCGGTTTTCAAATTTGACAGATTACGTGGCTGCCACCTCGACGAGGGAGAAACCTAATTACACAGCAAACTGCCCTCAGAGCAGCCTCACAGTAGACGCGTGTGTCTCGCCTGTCCTGCTCCAACAATTTCCACTTTTTCTTGTGGTTCGTTTATTTAATTTATCTCTCCTTCTCATTTTCCGTGCCTTTTTTTGTGAGAATCGTCTAGAAAGCAACATTACAGCGCGTATAGTGTGGCGAATTAAAAACATACACGGATTAGGTAAGGGAAATTTGTCGCCGAACATTACCAACAGTTTCCAGCTCTGACGAAATCTTTGTGGGCCCCAAATTGAAAGATCTTTGCGAGGTGCAAATAGCTGTGACGCGGTGGGTAGTAACACAGGACACAGGCTGCCGAAAACAGGCAATACACAAGTTGGTCGCAAATTGTTGCAAATTCCCGTGTTGTTGTGGCGCAGTGTAAAAATTACTGGGATAGCAGTCCGTCAACTGTTGTCATTGAGGCTGGAAAAAAAATGCTTTGGAAACTTTTTTTCTTATCGAAACCCATTACTAAAATTTGTTACTGAATTTCAGTAGTTATGATTTTGGGACCAGACTGACTCTTGTTGCTGTGTTTGTTCCACAGAACATAATATTCATTTTATGAAGATTGGATTTTTTAAATGCAGCTGGCTGTTTAACATAACCTAACTTTAGTGATAATCTTCTAAATTTCGTATATTACGTCTCATGGTATTCGCCCTCAATATCAGTGCCGTCCTGTTGCTGAAATTTTTTATTTCTAATAGTTTTTCTCCATGGCTTCTGTCAGTAGTTTTACGAAGTTGCTGTGAAGTGCAGCTGATGATGCATTTGAATGTTCTTAAGCGCACCAGTATTCTTCTTCTGTGCCTTGTCCTGCAACGGTACGCTATTACTATTTATTTATTTATTTATTTAGCACGTTGTTCGACGTTTCTACATCTTATTGCGCCCATTTGACAATTATCTTATTTTTTTCTTCCATTTGTCTCTGTCATTCCAGTCTTCTTCTATTAATCACTTTTCCCCCAAGAGTCCTCTAATCCCTTCCGCCCAGGTAGCTTTAGGTCTGCCTCGTTTTCTTCTTCCTGGTGGACTCCACTTCATAACGTTTTTTGGTAGTCTCCCCTCTTCCATTCTCCGAACATGTCCATAGCATTTTAGTTGTTTAGTCTTAATATCGTCTAAAAGAGACTGTCGCCTCGTCTGGCTCGAGGAACATAAAGCTACAAACAGGGTATTAGTTTGTCAGTACTTGCTGGTTCATTAACGATTATGAATTATTATTAAAAGGACGCCACAAATTACAAAATTAATGTTAGCACACTCACTATACCACTCTTAATGTCGACTTGCCATACACAATAATTAGTTATCATATAGTACCAAATTATTCACTGAATGTACTGTCATATAATGTAGTATTATATTGCACACGCAAGTTCATTTAATACTGTTCGTTAAACTGATATTATTAACACCTTGATTGTTGATAAATGCACTCAAGCATACACTCCTTATGAGTATGGAATGTGATTACTGCCCTATGCAGCCCAGAATTATCACCCTTTGTTACATCACAATTATAATGAGACGTGCTGCCTACTTGTTCCCCCTTGGATTGCTACACACGCACACAGTGTCACTGACGCTGGAAGACTGCTGTGAGTCGTAGTGAACACACTTCTCGCAAGACGTGAAGCTACCTACTGATATCACGCTAACTTCAGACAAAGAAAGGACGCTATGACGTCAAATACCCACGTTAATCTTGCTCCCAAAGATGCTGTGTAACACTTACACACAAATTAAAATAACAAAACAAAAAAATAGCAAATTAGTTATTATAAAATTTGCCCTTAGCGTAACAGAGACCTTGTTACATTCATTTTTTGTTTAACAATAGTGTTCCTAATTTTGTCCTTATGGTATTACTATAACCGATCAAATGAATTTATTATAGGTGATACTGAAAAATGTAGTGACAAATATTTAAATAGTTGACATCTTTTTTGAAGCTGTACATTTCTGGTGGCCACTTTGACCAAACACGTGCTTGCATTTCTTCGCCCATATGATACGAAAATTGCCAAATGTTTATTGAGAGTAAAACACTTGAGCACACTTTGTGCATGAGGATGAAACACACATTTCATTTTAGTACACTTTTTACGAGTCCTATGACTTTAAGCACGATTGAACAGAAGTAATTATAGTCTGCCTTTACGAACTTCACAGGACATACAATTCGACAATATTTTATATTCGTCGTTCCGTGCATCTTAATTCTAGGTTGAAGAAATCCAACAAGATGTAACAGTATGCAGATATTTACTTACTGCTAAATTACTCTACATGTCTCGGGCCTCCATCGCACCAATTATCAGGAGTACATAGAAATGTAGTTGCAGCCTTTGGTACAGATCATACTATGTGGGGAGCAAGCTTCCTCAAACGTGACCAAATAAGAAATGGTGTGGGACAGTCGGTCCCACACCATTTCTTATTTGCTCCCCACACAGTATGATCTGTACCAGAGGCTGCAACTGCAGTTTTATGTACTCCTGATGATGGGCGCGATGGACGCCCGAAACATGTAGAGTAATTTAGCAGTAAGTAAATATCTGCATACTGTTGGATCTCGTTGGATTTCTTCAGCCTAGATTTCGGTAAAGTTCTTAACCGAAATTATCCACCGTACCAAACCAATAACGAACATAAAATTCTCAATTTTGTTTAAAATAAGGCAAATTAGGTTTGTTTTACCGATAACGTAATCCTGTATTAGAATGTGACCTTGAATCTTATAATAAGTTATATAATCTTTTAATGTTCAACAACAATGGTGTTTACTCCTGAAAATATCGTATGATAAAATATTAGTCTAATAGTGATTTAATTTACATTTAATTTATTGCGGGAGATCTGCCTCAATCTAGTTCTGAAATATTCAGTGCAGCCAGTAGCTACACTCTGGCGATCATCTGAAACAGAACCCCCAGGCTAAGTTTGCTGTTTGTACTTTAGCAAGACTGTTACATTCTTGTCGGTACGTTTTGATATTTTATAAAGTATGTAAGTTTCATGCGAAAGATATTACATCTGTTCTTCCTGTAACTAGAAGTCTTTTTCTACATAAAGCATAACAGTTCTTTTTTGAACTGATGGGAGCCTAACAAGCATATTTGTATTCGTTTTTATCCGCGACATATTGCAGTTAAACTGGACCACTTCTCTCTTTGAATAAACAGAGAGAAATTGAGAAAAGCAAAGTCATTGATTTTTCACAAGTAAAGGAATAAGGACTATATCTTGCATCAGTTCTAGACCCATAGCTTTAGGTTCAAAATTTGAGGCCAAGAAGGGACAAGTGGGTCGGTCATAGTAGACACAGCAAAAACATGAGCTCAGAATTATAAAAGTAGAATCTGAAGTCCGTAATGACATATATCGTAAATTAAAAATATGTAATATGGAATATTAAAAATAATTAATATACTCGTATAATGTGGGGAAATGGGCGAGGGCCCAATTTATTAGTAGGTCTCTCGCAAAAGAAACCACAGTTGCAGTTCTTTGTAAGTGTAGATGGCAATCACATAACATTGCATCAGGATTTTATAATAAATATGAGACTTTGTCTTTATGAGGAGGTTGCATATAATTATTTAATTATACGAGAAGAAAGTTTGCACGTGCTAACTGTACAAATAGGCTGACAGCAAAACGTTGCCTCGTTACAAGAATTGTATTATTGACCTCCTTTCCATTTCGTGTCAGCATATTGGTCTATGTCCACGCTTTTATCGCTCTGTTTTATCGTGTACTTTGAGGCCACCAACAGACTTCCCACTGCCCTACAATTAATATTTTTAATTTTTATTTAAATAAGTTATTAATATTTAGGATAATAAAATGTTCAGTTTTAGTATAATTAGTGAGAGACGAATTAGAAAGGAAAAGAAAGGAAGTAGGTTCAAATGATTTATAATTTCAGATAATTTTAGAGCTGATGCAACCACGGGAAACTAAACGGAATAGTCGGTGTGCCAACCGAATCTCCAATGAACACTTCCGGAATGTGTCACATACATTACCAAGTACATCGAAGTTTTTGAAATGTTACAAATTGATTTTGATTAGGAATGAAGTGGCGAAAACTTATCTCGTTATGTGGAAATGTATAATCTCTGAAGGGAGACACCTGGTTACCCACGCTATACGGATATAACTGTCGAGCATGTTGTGATTAATAGTTCACTGGAAAAGAGCCTCTGTTGTCATTTTGTCTACAGAAACTGACATCTAGAGTGGATGTTTGTACTTGCGTTATGTACTGTTGCGCCAACCATTATGGCTTTTTTTTGACGTTTTGCTGACCGTGCATCTCAGTATATTTATCTCAGTATTTAACCAAATTGATGCACAAAACTTTTTTCACAATAAGTTTTATTTCATGCCTCTACATGTTTCGAGCACATGTGCTCATCATCAGGAGGTCAACATTGCATTACAGAGTCTCTGGTATCATCACACCTATAGATGGCCGTCTCGTGCACGAGATCACATGTGCTCGAAACTTGTAGAGGCATGAAATAAAACTTATTATGAAACAAGTTTTGTGCATCACTTTGGTTAAATACTGAGATAAAAAACTTTATAACATTTAAGAATGACAGGTGGCCAGACCTGCCATTTTTACATAAAATTCAATTAAACTGAAGGAACACTTTTGAATGTTGACGATACGGGGGGGGGGGAGCCGAAATATAACCATAATTAATATTAATATTTAGATAAATATCATCAGTTGTTTGCGTTTGTGTGTGATTGTACACGCTTTTTCTAATACTCAAACCCTTCGCTTTTTACTCAGTTTCAGTTAGTCTATTATACTATATAATAATATAATTTCTAACATTTTAAACACTTCGATGTACTTGGTAATGCATCTGACACATTCCGGAAGTGTTCATTGGAGATTCGGGTGGCACACCGACTATTCCGTTTAGTTTCTCATGGTTGCATCAGCTCTAAAATTATCTGAAATTAGAAGGCATTTGAAACTAATTCCTTTCTTTTCCTTTCTAATTCGTCTCTCACTAATTATACTAAAGTTGAACGTTTTGTTATCCGAAAGAAATTAATATTAATATTTAGATAAATATGATCAGTTTTTTCCATTTATGTGTGATTGTACACGTTTTTTTATAAAGGCAAAGAAAAAATAAATTTCATAAAATTTAGCAGCACCTCTGCATCTCCTCTATACTCATTCTCACTTCTTCTTACTCAACATCTTAGAAGGAAAGCCGAATCTCCAACAATACCAATGTAAACAAAATTAAATTAAGCGCTTAACAATGTCGACTGTGTCCAACCGGAAGTATTAGATTAAAAAACAAAAGGTGTCCTGGATTATTATTTAATAAACAATTTTAAACACAATTTCATTCAATGTTTACTATATTAATCTGTATAGAAAAACATACACGACAAACTCATTGGAATTTTAGACTTCCTAGAATAAACAATTTACAATAAGCATTTAAAGACGAAGTGAAGACTGCTTTATTTAAAGACCCAGTCCGTACCGCGCTGTAAACACTTTTCATCTCGGTTATAAAACCAATCAGTTTATAGTGTAAGTGGCGCAAGTCGCTGTTTGTTCTGAGATAAACACAAAACACACACAGTGTTGACAGAATGTATAATTCTTAAGTGTTTTTTTTGGTCCAATCTCACCACATGTCCTTGTGGACTTCGTGGTCCTCCCTCCTGGGCATGGCAGCAGTGTAACCGACTTCTGAGGCTGGGACGCCCAAGAGGCGCAGTTACGTTGTGCCGTAAATTCTTACGTGTTAAACCTGCTGGTGCATCACGTAACCAGTAGGTTTTAAAAGGTTAAGAAACTCCTCAAAGCAAGCTTTGTATGTTCCGTACCTGCGCATTAATGAATGCTTATATTATTTAATACACAAACATACATAAAAAAGATATTTTATATTGTCATATATATTACTATTGACCTACACGTTTAGGTGGCTTCTGCGAACGTCATCAAGATGTCATGCAAGAATACAAACATTGTAAAAATAAATACACAAATTATATAATCTGGTGGTTCTAATTGTACGTTTTGTGCACTTATTTTTGCATTAATTTTATTATGTCACACTGACGATGGTCAGAGAAGTGACCGAAACATGTCGTTTAATAACAATAAACGATAAAATGAAATGCATTTTGTTGATGTGTATTTGTTTGTTTGTTACATTAATATAAATATATATCTGAAAACAAATTTCGTTTAGCAGGTCATGCGCAACGAGTTCCAGTAAGCCTTTTGTGATATCGGCGCTTTGTATTCAAGGCTATCTAGAATATGTAAACATATTTTACGCTTTTTTAATCTTAGTAATTAACCAACTTGATGCACAAAATTTTTGTTTTACAATAAGTTTATTTCATGCCTCTACATGTTTCGAGCCTCTGCTATCATCACACCTATATGTGTGATGATACCAGAGGCTGTGTAATGCAATTTTGACCTCCTGATGATGAGCACATGTGCTCGAAACATGTAGAGGCATGAAATAAACTTATTGTAAAACAAAAATTTTGTGCATCAAGTT
>Ga0131853_10013717_pt1 | contig 14857 bp, 6 predicted proteins | sample TergutLab28metaG_FD_92764 | JGI IMG/M metagenome (GOLD analysis project Ga0131853, IMG submission 92764) | Labiotermes labralis P1 segment gut microbial communities from Petit-Saut dam, French Guiana - Lab288 P1 (version 2) (version 2) | ecosystem: Host-associated > Arthropoda: Insects >... | reverse complement strand
TCATAACTCCGTAACCGTCCAAAATCGGACACATGTTTATATGAACTTTTTTGATCACAAAGACCTAGGAAATCACCTCCTGCAGTTATGCCCTAAAGTCGTGAAACATCCTGTATATAATGTCAGTTTGTGTACTGTTTGTAAATATAAATGTCTTGTTAAGGGATCTGAAGGCCATTCGGGTTCGTAAAGTGCATAGAGGTATAAGTCATACGGATTAGAGAAGCTGATATGGTGAAGGAAAAGGGTGAAATTTTACCTGTCATCATGAAGGCGTATATTCTTAACCTCGGCACTAGTTGGAGGTGAGTGGTCAGCTTCATGTCCCAGCCGGTTTACCCTGGGAGTGAACTCCGATAAACATGGACTTGGAGGCTGGATGGACCTCAAGTCGGTCTGGACGGTTTTGGCAAATGGAAAACATCTTACCTCTGTTGGGATTCGAAACCCAGAACGTCAAGCACAAGGCATAAAATTTATTAAATACAGAGTGGCCTTACATTATACAAAGTACAGGTTTTGATTGTGTTCTACCCCTGGTTCCAAACCAGAAATCTACTGTGAACATATTTTCGCAGTGGCTTTGAGAGCGAGATACGGCAACGGAAGAATTACTTGAACTACTGCACAGTGTGACTGGCAAGCACGGTACAACCTTGATTTATGTATGACAGAGCTCTTGCTCATCTTCAGCGATGATGAGGGCAGTTTTGGGGCTCTCACCACTAATTTCGACGGTTTCTTTTTGTGGCTGCGCAATCGCCCAACTTCTTGTCTAACTGCTATATTTGGGCCTATCTGAAGGACATAATTTACTCTAAAACATTCAACATGACAGACGGGCCTTACTTTTGATTTGAAGGTTCTGCGATATCAGTAAGTCACATTCTGGGCGTTGTGTAGTATATCAGAAATTCTTGGTCTCGCAGGGCTCAGGTATTTATTAATAAGGAGTTGTGATGGATGTGGGGGGGGGGATTTTCCTCACAACTAATAAAACTTTTGTAAGCATTAAGAGGTTTTTATGTTGAAACGCAGTAAAGATAAGAAGTGACTTCTCTAAGTACGGCTTGTCCCTAACAGAACCGTTATTCCAGTTTGTTCATGGGAATTTCTTGATTTCATATTCGGAGAAGAGGTTTTTCTTGTGTTTATGCGACTAATAATCGACTTGTGTACGACACCTAAAACTGCCCTTTAAAAAGTCACACTTCTTAATCGGATATATATTTTATTTCATCTGCGATTATTCTACGAAGAGCCATTTTTGAGAAATCAGATAAATCTGAATGTCAGATTCGAGTGAATTCGGAGTGTCTCAGAAACTCACATTGCAACTGTTAGTGTGACATATAAAATTTTTTTTTACCAAGTTTAATCAAACTCAAGGAACAGAAGCATGCAGAAATACGAATATAACTCCCCAGTTGTGGTTTTAATTTATGCACTTAATTTATAGAAAGCAAAAAAAAAACTTCTAGATATCAGATAACAGAATATAACACAGAAACGTACAAGTATTTTTTTACAAATCATAGTATACCCAGAAGGTATAATAAATAGAAAGCACTTCCGTGCTCTGTCTTTTAAAATTCAAATACAAAAACAACTTAATTTACCCATTTAAACACTTAAGATTGACGTGAACTGTATTTAAAGATCCAGTCCGTACCGCACAGTAAACATTCTTTGTCCCAGTTCATTTACATAAACATATCATTTAAAGTTGTACAGGGAAATAATCGAAATTTTGTCTAAGACCCATACAAAACACAGCAGTACAGTCTGGCAGAACGTAGAATTTTTGTATGTTAAGTCTGAAGGTACATAAAGTAACCACTAGACTCTAAAAGGTTAATTTAGCCACAAGAAGGATTAAACCACCATCGTAGTAAAATGAATACGAAATGGAACGTGGACAATATTACTGTGCTTCCGAAGATATTTGAAGCAACTGTGTTGGAAAGCAGACTGTACTAATAATTTTTTTAATATTTTGCTGTTAAACGCTGTGTGGATATTGGACAATAGCTGTGTTAGTGAAATGTCTATAATTTAAGTGCTGTTTGTAAATACTGTCAGAGAGATGGCTCAGCTAGAGCTTCTGTAGTTACGTGCATACAATGTGTCCTTAAATAAAGAATATATATATATATATAATTTCAGTACGAGACAGTAGGTAAAAATTACTGGTCCTGTTACAATAACACAACTTATAAGCGTTTTATGGAGTTTGGACTGTTTTTGGAATTTGGACTATGGTAATATTTTCCATTGGACATTCGTATGGCCTATTTGACCATGTTAGAATCAAGCGTTATTTGTTATTTGATACATTCAGACAGCGTATATAGCAATTTAAGAGGATAGTTGATTCTTTGTCACTCATTACTGAGTGATTTGTATAATTCTAAACAGGCTGTTGGATTGATAGTAATATAAACGTAAAGAAAGGTGAGTGTCGGTTTGTGAGTTGCTAGTAATGCTTTAAGAACGGCCGGCAGCCGTGGGAAACTGCAAAAAAATCTTGTGGCAATTGTGTAATGGTCAGTCTGGATGAAAAGTATGAAGGAGTCAAGGATATCAGGCCAACTTGTAAAAATAAATGACGCTTACTGCCATGTAAAGCATCTACAGACGTGAAGGTCGCGAGAGATTCAGTAGTTGCGTTATGTCGGTTACTGATTCAAAGAAATACCTGTCACTTTTTCAAAGAGCAAGTTGGTGTACGTTTGAGTCCTACACCTTTGGCTCCCGTTAGTAATAAAAATGGAATCATTAAATTGTGACTTACAGATGTTGTCGTTCAGAATCATAAAGAGTGAACATAAATTTTGCTGTAGAACTTCAAAACGATGTAACGGCCGTCCAGATGTCAAACCTGAGTTACTTTTTACCGTCTTCAAAAACAAGCCTCTCAGAAAGGAACTAAATTTTCGTTTAGGGGTCCTCTCTTCTGAGATGTGATGTCTATCACTTTATAAATGTTTTCCGACATCTCGAGACAATTACCCAGTGACGCGGCGTCATATTCCAGGAGAGACACCTCAGCTACACCGCCGCGAAGACCTAAAATTCGCCTGCATTTTCTTTTCTGTTTAAATTATTGACTGCCATTTCGATGACAGTTACTAGCTTGTACTCGATCCTTCCTTAGCCACAAACCAAAAGCCAAACAGATTTTATTCCAGAGGAGGACAAGGTACTGTTTGCGGTCTGTCCGAAATGTACTTGGATACTGCATCCATGGCTGAAGTGTCCGCTTATTACAGACACAATAAGTGGCTCGCTGTATAACTGCATTCACTATGGTGTTTTTGAGCGTATTGTTGGATTTACCAAAAGCTGAAACACATAGAGCGAAACCTGCCTCAGACAGAATCTGGGTGCAATGGAAAACAAATCTTCAACTACCTGTTTGAAACGGAACCTGCCTGCAACGGATAAAAAATTCGGTCCCTTGTGGATCTATTGTACGCAGGTTTCACTGTATTTGAGTTACTTATTAGTCTTATTTGTGTACATCAGTTGAATATACAACTGTTTGTAAGTCATTTGAAACCCGTATTGTGAGAGGCAGCCTGAAGCCCGTCCCCATACTTAGTATTAAGACTGCAGATATATTGACAAATAAAAAAAAAATTAGCTAACACCATGTGTTCGTGACGTTATAGGAAGTACGTATTGTTACGTGTGGGAAGGATTGCTTAACGAACGCGTTTTTAAGGAAATATATTTCTGTTACTGGACCCTGGGCACAGTGGCTAAATGCAAGATACCGTGTTATGAGTTGTTACGTCGGGTGGTGTATAGGAAATAGGTACAGTACCAGCGTTTCGGAGTAATATGCTGCTTTCATCTTAAGAGCACAAGGCAGCAACAGTCACCTCCGTGAAAACCTCAAACTTCACATTTTGTTTCGAATTGTAAGTCCCATCTAGAGTTTAGAAGCTTCCTATCCATTAACTTTCTTTAAACCAAAACTTCCACAGGTTTAAGTTTAGTGGTTCTGACTGAATAATTGTGGTTGTTGTGAGGACAACAAGTGGCGTATTGTGAAATCGCAACTAGATAGGCTGTGAATTTGCTATTGTTCACACATACTTGTCCTGCATAATTTGTGTATTTGAATAATGTGTAGTGTCGTCTTCCTCGTGGTTATGGTAAACGTGGCAAGGCACCATACTTCTAGCGACAGAAATGCCTTGAAGACCCTGGTTTTTTATAAAAAAATATTTAAATCTCAAGGAAAGTGACTTTCACCTCAATGTCATTTTATGTTGCGTGCTGTGGAGATTTATTTGCTCGCCTGTAAAAAGCGCGACTTTTGTTTCTTTCCATTAATTGTCTCTTCAAGATAACTTATACAACGAAAGCGTATGTTTACCTGTAATTATTTCGACCAGAAGCTGGCAAAGCTTCTATGTAAGATAATGGGAAACTCTATCGAACTTTTAATATTTCTACATCAGTATGCTAACAATGACTCGGTGTACACTAACATACTTCTACACTCCACCAGTTCACATTCACATTCAATATATCTTCTTATACGTATAGGATTTAAAATTATTTTGCGTATGTTATGTTCTGGCTCTGACACGATTCTGCATGAAGATAAAATATCCTACCTTTATTTGGTACTCCTTCAAGGTCCATTTTGGGTTGCTCACACCGTTCACCTCCTGTCATGATCCTAATATGACGTCACCACTAACAACAGTAAGTCAGCGTTCCAGTTCCCAAAGCAGTTTTCACTACCTGCTGCACATGTATCAGACACTCCCTAGCAAGTGATACTTTCTTATGGAGATGTTTATAGTCCATAGGAAGCGTTACCAGGCAGAAGAAGCAAGCAGCATACTCGACCCGCTATTGTCTGTGTATCATCTGTGATGTGATTGGATGAGCCCAGCGAGAGAGAGACGGTGCTTTGGGGAGCTGAAGGTCGCCGGCTCGCCGCCAGGTGGTGACCGAAGACCCGCAGGATGGCCGCTCGCTCGCCCGGTGGCTGTTGCAGTGAGCCCCCACTGCTGAAGCTGATTTATTCCCTACAGTAGACCCCCAGAACGAGGTGGACTGACCCCGCCTCCTTCCACGATTACGGCTGTTGCTGGCTGCACGGTATTCTGTCGCACTGCCTTGCGGAAATGGCTAAGGAGGTCCGAGTGTTTCGCGTATGTTTGGAAAACCGACAGACTTGAGGGAAGTCGCGATTTCTCAGTCGGTATGGTGTTTAGCTTCAAGCTAGATGACAGGATTATGTTCCTGGAAGGAGCAGGATTTTTCTTACCATTCAGCCGTCTGAGTTCTGTTCCCCCGGAGGTAAAGTGACCGGGGCATGAAACTGATACCCCTTCTTCTGTCACGAATAATAATGGGTGCAGCCAGCTATAATACCGCTCCGCCGCACGTCTTGTGGCGTATTGCTTAATTACATGTCTGTATGGCATGGTAATTAATTCAAAATTCATAACGAAAAGCAGTCGTCTGAATGGGAATTTCGTGAATTCAAACTCTTTTGATTCTTCAGACAGAAATCAGTGACGTGATACTAGACATAAGGATCAGGTTGAAGAATAAAAAACCAACTAGATGTCACTTGTTATATTTACTTTACGTCTTAGATACTCAACATGTTTCGGGCATTAATATGTCCATCCTCAGGGGTTTGCGACTATGTTGTTGAACTACCACATTGGCTGCATTGTTCTTTGATTGCTGTGTACAGCCAATGTGGTAGTTCAACAATATCCAGCACATAGTAATCCAAGAACAGTACAGCCAATGTGGTAGTTCAACAACACAGTCGCAAACTCCTGAAGATGGACATATTAATGCCCGAAACATGTTGAGTATCTAAGAAGTAAAGTAAACATAACAAGTGACATCTAGCTGGTTTTTTATTCTTCAGCTATCACAATGATGCACGGTCCAATAAACATCAGATTCATAAGAAACAGGCTTTGAAGAGTTAATTGATTTGGACAGCAAGAGTTGTACCTGCAAACATTTGCACTTCTCTATTAACCCATATATGGCATGACACTTGAGTAGAAAGGAACGAACATGTAGACTTGAGGAAAGAGTTTTTTCCGGAATAAAGTGGAAAAAAATAGGCTACACCAGGGGTGCACAAATCCCGATCACCCCTTCGCCATGGCGAATGAATTTTGCACTGTGGCTTCTAATGCGTGTGGATCCTCAGTATGGAACTTGCTGCATGTCACCATTCTGGCGCATTGAGTTTTGAGAATGCTTCTAGTCTTTTTGGAAAATTTGTGCAACCTTGGGCTATAGTCCGATTTCCAACACTTTTCACTCTTTCTTGTATTTTCAGATTTGTCATTACCGTACCTGGTACAAAGTCATGTCTGACACCAGGCTCGTGTTGAGAGGCACGTTCTTGTGGGTCGGCCTTCTGAAGTTTTCTCAGATCCAGTATATTCTTAAATTTTGCCGCCTTGTTTAATAATCTGGGAACTATTATCATAGATCGTCCACAATCATCTTTATAACCCCTCACAAAAGTAGCCTACATACATGACGTCATCAATTGTTTGTTTCTATATGTTGAGGTAAATAGGTTGATGCTATTTTAAAAATGCTAAACTCTTTATAAAGCAGGACTCCATTTGTAAGTTTGTACAAATATATATTATCTCCATACTGTTTCTACTGTCACTGTGTATTACTACTGTATTTCAAAGCTAACTTCGGTTGTTTCTAGTCTTTGTACAAAAGCGTGTGCAACATTCAGGGAAATTGTATCGCACGTTAGAACCTTTGTGTAATAACTACTGAAGATAAATGTTGAGAATTTAATTTGAATTTTCTCTCAAGCGTGTGATATTGTAAGTCACTTTTTCTTGTGCCTTACGCCTGCGTAGATATTGTGCAATTTGAGGCTCCCACTAAGATGAGCATTATAACTACGGTATTATGGAGTGTAACGCCGTGTAATCTGGTAGCAAGGTTTTTGAGTAATCTGCTACCACCTTCTTAACTGTATAGGGTTTAATCTTGTATTACTGAAGATGGGAGCAGCCAGTTCCTCCGAAACGTTGGCTTGTATCGGAAAGAATAACATAACGCGACAGACCATTTTGTTTCATTCTTTAACGATGTGTTTCATAAACCAAGGACATGAAATGGTATTGCATACATGACGGGCGTTTCTTTGTAGGAACAGCAATGTTAAAACTTGTAGGGAGTGAAAAAACTTATTATTTACCTTTTTACGTAACTTTCAGATTGAAAATTTCCAAAAACTGAATTAATCAGTTTCACAGCCAATTTTGGATTTTATGATGCACTTCTCTGAACACTTGTCTGTAATCGTATTACATAATTAACCACCTGTTTGTGTATTGTGTTACATGTCCACTTTGACGGGCATTACAAAGTTAAAACATATCAGAAATTGACGCTGCAGCTACTGAAGTTAAACATGTAAGAAGTCCACAGCCTACGGATAAATCAGGTAGGCCGTGACGTGAGTTCTGTGTTTACCTGTCTGCTTGGGTGCCACGATGTATCGATAAGAAAGAGCATGCTGTAGGTGATGGTGTTAGTGGTGGTGGTATTGATATCCCACCCCACCAAGGAGTACCAACAGCTGTCTCAAAGAACTTATAATGTCAGAGTAGGCTGTATAGTAAACGGCCTACAGGACACAGTCGGTATTGCTGGACGATGATGATGATGCTGGTGGTCGTGGTGACGATTGTGGCTTCTTTTAACCGTTCTGTTCATTTATGGTTCATTGCAGGGGTGTGCAAATTCCGGGTGGGCCCGGGAGTTTAGTTGTTGTACGTTGACGCCCAATATTTGTCGGTCTTCCTCAGGAAGTTTCTTCATGACACCCTTCTGGCGCCTTGAATTTTGAGGTGGCTTCTTAGATTTTTAGGAAAATTAGTGCACCCCGTGTTTACTGAACGAGGCGTTTCGTTGCTTAGAGTATACAGGCATAGAGTCGAATGGTAGGGTGATAATGGATTTTAAATGATATGGAAGGAGGTGATCATGGCCTAACTGATGTTACTTTGTGGCATTTATGTGCAGCGGCTGAAGAAAACTATAGGCAACATCGGTCAGGAATGGTGGTCTGAGGCTTACATTTTGAAGCCGGGACTTTCCAGTCATTTTGTATGCTGTTATAAAACTGCACCTGTCTGTGTCCTCAAACGGAAAATGGGGTAGTTTTCCTTTTTTTTTAAGTTTCCTTCTTTACATATATGCAGTATGCAGGACCACAAAGTTCTCTTGTGTAAGCACTTGTCTTCATATTGAAGATTTGGAATAGCCATTTCCAGCTCTCTGCTACTTCAGAATTTTAAATGTTGTCTACACCAGGTGCTGTAACAATTTATATTATGAAGAAGAGCTACTTCGTTTCTTTTGTCTAGATCAGTAATTTAATAATTGTTGAGAAAGGCGAGGTGCTTAAGAGAGAAATTATATGAAAGTCATTAAAGGAAACATGGTTGACTTAAGGCCTGTCAAGGGTAAGTGACTAAGTTCATTTATTTTGTCTGCTAAATAACTAACTTAGTGGAGCACGTTCATTCTCGAGAAGCTAGTAGTCGTTCAGCTGGTCAGTAAATGCTTCCGATTTTTAGAAACACGGAAGTTTGGTGCCGCGTTTAAACGAGCCGTTTAATGATCCTTGTTCTGGTTCACATGAATTCAGTTTGTACCCCTTACGGGGTTCTCTCGCGTTCTGCTGGAGAGACTGAGGAAATTCGTGAAAAATCCAAGTCATATTATTGAGAAAGCCAGGATATCTCGATCGATTTAATGACTAGGTACTGGTTGGAAAACCGAGGATTCGTGGTTCGATTCCCGGCAAGGGTAAGAGATTTTTCTCTTGTCTAAAGCGGCCTGACCGGCTCTGGGGTTTACTAGTCCTCCTCTTCAAAGGGTATTGAGGACGCTTTCCGCGGAGTTACAGCGGTCGGGGCGTGACTTGAGCCACTCACCGCCATCAAGTGACAATTTTAAGATTAAGTGTAGATAATGTATTTACTCTTCCATATGCCTTAGCGACGTGCAAAGGTACATATTTGCCTTTACCACAGTAGTCGACGTCATTTCAAGATTAGAGCCGGTCACCTCCCAGACAAAAGCCGGACCGCTGTCGGTGGGGCCATGTTGCTGCACTCCGTGTTCCGCTTCATATTCCCAACAGTGAAATGTTTTGAGATGGCGCGGTGAAGTATATCACATTGATACAACGTCTTGCCTCTCAGTGTTTTGGGATGGGCCCATCGGGGACCTGGTTACTTTAGAGCTCAATTGATGTTGCTGCTGGAACAGAAATTACGACGGCGGTCTAGGGCGGTTTGTCGGTCGGTCGGTCGGTCGACCTGCCTCCCCGACCCGCCACGGTCCTTCTGACAACACGAACGAGGGCATAGCATATTCAAGAAGGTTCGAGTTGTCATGATAACAACTCCGTGGTGCTGCAGTATCTGGAACACGCAGTCGCGCGCGCGCGCGTGTGTTTGTGTGTGTGAATGTGTCCGGGTGTGTTTTGGACGAGAACAGTTCTTCAGTTGGCCAAGAAATTGCCATCCTGTTATGGAACACGAAGGTACATTACTTTATTCACAATAGGCAGCCACTCTTTCTCTCCTGCTCCAGATAAACTCACTTCACGTCTAGCCAGCTCAACCCATAGCTCACAAGCAACATGTTGCCCGCGACACGTTGTTGTGTTGATCTTGGGGACCTTGGGAATGAGAAAATGTCTTTCAACTCCTCTGGAGAAACCGAGATAGAACGCCGAAGCAGATTGGAAAACTTATGAGCTGTTTATTTCTGGACACATGCAGTATATTATTAATTCATTTTGTGAAAATATGCTGAAAATAGAGACATGCTAACCCGTGGTTTTGATTTGCATTTTTAATGGATTTTTCCACTGTTATCAGTATATTTTTTTATTAAACACGATGCATAGACAAATGCACAGGTAAAATTATGCACATAGTTATGTGTATACTTATTCATCCCTCGCTCTGTGCGTTGAATTTCACGTTGCCAGTACGAATACTCCGTCAGTCGTTTGCTCTGTCCCCTGCTTTCCACGTGCACTTCGGCTCCGGCCGTTCAGGCTAAATGTTATTTAAAAGGCAATGGTTTCACAGTGCACGCGTGAAAACATGTGTGGCGGTGGAGTTGTGGGTCTAGCTGCATTGAGGTGATTTGCCAGCTTCGCGTCCCGGCCGTTTTACCCCTGGGAAAGAGCCCCGGTATCCATTGAATATGAGATTAATTAACACCAACGTCTGTTATAAAGTCTTAAGATGGCCAACAAGATTCATGTGACTTACAGCACCAATAAGAGTGTGGTCACATGACTCTTCTCAGTTTGTTGCTGTTTTCGTGGGACATGTAGCCTGTATGCTAACGAGCAGTACTGACAGGTGTGTCAGAAGAAGATAATTTTTTAACTTACCGTTTTTCAATGTTACGTACCACGCGAAGTTGTTACATAAATCGAATCCGGAATATCATTGTAATTATTTACAAAATCACAGTGGAATTGCTTTCAGATGGTGGAACCAATTTGGATTTATGTTTAAAATATGTAGATACACAGCGGGTTTTCAATATAAAACTGTAAGGCAAAAATTATTCTAAAGATAGCTTGCTGGAAGGATTGACATAGGATAGAATTCACATTATAGTGATAGCAGTAATCGTGGTTCTAAGTTTGACAATTTCTTGAATAAATAAATGAAACGCCATCTCCTTGGAAAAGAGACCTTGTGAATGTTACAGTCAGTCAGCCAGCCAGCCAGCCAGCCAGCCAGCCAGCCAGCCAGCCAGCCAGACAGCCAGCCAGCCAGCCAGTCAGCCAGCCAGTCAATCAGTCAGTAAATTACCCCACTCATGACCGTGTTTATAACAGACAACACAGCCTGTATCTTTAAGATACATTTTGATATTATTCTCGTACACCCGGGTCTTCTGAGTGATGAACTCTTCCCTTCAGGTTAAAATGCTGTAGTATTTCTCATTTATCCCATTCGTGCTACATACCCTATCCATCCCATCTTCCATGATATTTTTACCCCTAACTATTTACACGTTACATTTCCTTAGGAAAAGGGCCTATTGGGAACCAATATTCCGGGAAGTAATAATGTAATTTAGAATTAGTTAAAATTTGCATTGAGGAATGAGAAGATGGGGCATGTACCTCGTATGGAAACAGGAGAGGTGCATACAGGGTTTTGGTGGTGAAACGTGAGGGAAAGAGACAAGTAGGAATACATAAACGTAGATGGGAGGATATATTAAAATGGGATTTCAAGAAGGGGCTGGGATGCATGGACTGGATTGATCTGGCTCAGCGGAGGGGCAGGTTGTTGTCTCTTGAGAATGAGGTAATGAACCTTCGGGTTCTATAAAATGCGGGGAATTTCTTGACTAGCTGAGAACCTGTTTGATTCTCAATAAGGCTTCTGCTTCATGCAGCTACTTAAAATTTACATTCTTTTAAATATTTTATTCTTTGTCTTGTGTGTAATCATTCTTCACGCTCCTTCTACAATACTGCAAAATAACGTAAGTTCATATTTTTTGTACTTAATAAAATGAATACGTTCTTAAGGGTTATTTCGACCCTCTTAATTGAGATCTTCTGCTACGATGTATAGAAAAGCAGCAAGAATGAAAGGAATCGCCAATATTAACAACGTTCACAAATTTTTGTAGTTAATTTTACGAATTTTTTCTGTCAGCGTAGGCTTTGGATTCGGAAATGCCAACGGAAGTCAATAAACCAATTAGTTGCCTTAAATAAACGGCCTGCAGCCAGTTTATATAAAAAAAAACCAGTTTAGGAGCAGCAATCCGTACGAAAATCCATTTGACGTCTTTTTTAATATGATGAATAACCATCTAGAGCTCTGCCTTTTCTCTTAGCGATAAAAACCAGAGTGGAGTAAATTGGTTCTGCATGTAGAATAAATCGTATTCATAGAGAGGAGAGCAGTATGATTATGTTCTGCACTAAGAAGAAGTGATATTCTTGGAGTGGAGTGGAGTATTATTACGTTCTGCATTAATAATAAATGAAATTTTGGAGTGGAGTGGTGTATGATTATGTCCTGCATCAAGAAGAAGTGATATGCATGGAGTGGTGTGAAGTATGATTATATTCTGCGTTAAGAAGAATTGATATTCATGGAATGGACTGGAGTACGATTATGTTCTGCATGCAGAAAAAAAATTATATTCATAGAGTGGAGTGGAGTATGATTGTGTTTGTTTTAAGAAGAAATGATATTCATGGGGCGGAATGCAGTATGATTATGTTCTGCCTTAAGAAGTGATGTTCATTCTATTCACGGTTGGTTACAGACCAGCTCATCATATTACAGTCCTGTCACCTACGAATGAAATGCATCGTGAGTAGCTTCGTAGCATCACCATGAAATATCACAAGTTCATTTTAAGATGCTGTAACCACAGAAGCCCTAAATATGCTTCTCTCTAATACAGAAATTGAAAGCAAGTTGCTCAGGGTTAATATGACTCATTCGCAGCAGTGAGGTTAGGGCGGGAGAGAGAGGGTGAATGATGTTAGACTGCAGATATACTAGGATGAGTAGGTTTAATCTCGGAGGTTCGTCAACTACAACTCGATGGACCTTCTCCCTAAAACTTCATCAAGTAACTCCTTTCTTTTTCCCTTTCAATATCCCTTCACATCTATTACTTGCTGCATGCCACAAATCCATACCTTGAGTGGATGGATGAACTGAATTCCTCGGACATAATTATTTGTAGGAATTCGAATGGAAATTTTAATGTAGCTTTCTACGGTAGGTTCCTGTTTTATTTTTGATATTGCTTGCACAGTGTCGCGGAATTTTCACAAATATGCAACCACAAAAAGTTTTATTAGTCTTGCCAAGCTACTAAAGCTGAGGTTGAGGGCAACGCGTATGTCCGTTTTAATATGATATATCACAACGGAATGGATTTGAGAAGAAAATAAACTACATGTTGTACCAGAAACAAGGATAGATATTGCAATTTTTTTTTTAGTAACAAATTATACATAGTGGCATGGTACAAACCGGCATTTACAAAGCGTACTCGTTATCGCTGACCTTAGCACCGCAGCTATCATGGGATTTCGCGACAGATGCGCGCTTTCCTCGCTGTGAAGGGGACATATGCTGGTGAGCTATGAAAGATGGGCTGTGTATCGCATAAGAAATTTGAGTTACAATATAACTAGAACAATTCCTTTGGTACGAATCTCGATTCTGTTTTTGGATCTTATATGTTTTTTGTGGTTTTTAGATAAAAGACACATCTGGGCATTGGGCAATTTTTATGTCTCCTGTAGGTTCGACTGCCCAGTCTGAGAATAGAGTTCTGAACAGCTTGTGTAAAGGGGCATTATTTTTCAGCTTTAGGTTTCCATAACCTTGTATAACTTCTTAGCTCAGACCGTTTAGCGTGACGGCAGGCTGTGCAACTCTCACCATCATTCCTCGCCTTTTATTTCTTCGTTTGCAGACATTATTGTGGATTCCTTACCATATTTAAAGCAAAGGAGATGCTGGAAGCATATCTTCGCCTGACCTCGGAGACACGTGTTGCTTCTGTCAAACTCGTTTATTTCACGTCGAAGTTTTATAAGTTATGTGAGCCGACGGGGTTTGCTACGTACAATTGTAAGATAAAATACTGTTCTTGTGGAAGGAAGTGTTGTACCAAATAATTGAACAATCACATTAACAGGCATTCTTGCGAAGCTGATAGCATCTTAGCTAGCCAAGGAATTCACTGCCTACGATGCAAAGTTTCGTTACTATGCTCAAAAGAATCTTTTCTTACAACCGAATAAAACGTTTAAATGAAGAGATACTAAAACACATTCTTACATATTTAAACGTATGACAAGGCAAGAAACAAGTTTGTTTGAAGTGCGGTGAACGAAAATCTGGTACGAATTAATAAATATATCCGGCAACAAGTGTAGGAATAGTCAGATCTTCTGGTATGTGACGCCTTGTACACTGGAATGTAGTTACCGATGTTTCGGAAGAGCATAGTGACTCCATCATGAGGGTTAAGCGGTCTCCAAGAATACGTGTTGACCCTGACGATCGAGACACTCTGATCATCCCTACACTTTGGTAACCACCTGCCACTATATTCAGTGTATAGGGGTATTTTCGGACTGTTGACCATGACAATAAATTACGATCCTCCGAAACGTCTATACTTATTTAAAAATCGATTTGAGTCTCCGTCGAAACTACCGTGTGAACCTCAAACTTGTGAGTGTGGAAGGTTTGCCGTAAGTTTGCCGTAAGTTTGCCGTAAGTTTGCCGTAAGTTTGCCGTAAGTTTGCCGTAAGTTTGCCGTAAGTTTGCCGTATTTTGTGTTACAGAAACAGAGCCATTGTAGAAGTACTAAAATAAAAATTATCTCGTTGTGGGATGCCATGCCGTGTAGTTTGGTCCACGGACCATCGTTTCGAAGGCAACTGCTCCTCCGAAACTGTAGTACATATGTGCTAAACTACACGGAATTATAAACTATAAGACTACAATCTTCGTTTACAATTCATAAGAATCAGAAATCATTAATATAATTGTAATATATTCCAACACTGCACTGTGCAGTTTTCGAATGTAATCAAAACTTAAGGACTAATCATTATTCTTCTTTGAATTTCAGTTATATATACATACCTACATATACAGGGTGTTTCACGACTTTAGGGCATAACTGCAGGAGGTGATTTCCAAGGTCTTTGTGATCAAAAAAGTTCACATAAACATGTGTCCGATTTTGGACGGTTACGGAGTTATGACCGTTT
>Ga0131853_10013716_pt1 | contig 14857 bp, 6 predicted proteins | sample TergutLab28metaG_FD_92764 | JGI IMG/M metagenome (GOLD analysis project Ga0131853, IMG submission 92764) | Labiotermes labralis P1 segment gut microbial communities from Petit-Saut dam, French Guiana - Lab288 P1 (version 2) (version 2) | ecosystem: Host-associated > Arthropoda: Insects >... | reverse complement strand
TCTCTCTTTACATAACGTACAGAAAGGTACATACAGAAAACGTACAAATCCAACAGTGAATTGTCTAGGCCCCGTAATCTCTTCCTCTCTCTCTCTTTCTCTACATTACGTACAGAAACGTGCATACAGAAACACGCAAATGTGATAGTAAATTAACGTCTCGTAACCCCCCTCTCTCTCTCTTTACATAACGTACAGAAATGTACATACAGAAAACACACAACTATGACAGTAAATTAGCTAGGGCTCGTGGCCTTTCTCTCTCTCTCTCTCTCTCTCTCTCTACGTTACGCACAGAAATGTGCCTACGGAAACATGCAACTCTAACAGTAAGTTAACTAGGCCTTGTAGCCCCTCTCAGTTTTCATAACTTACAGAAACGTACGTACAGGAAAATACAACAGTGACAGTGAATTAACTAGGCCTCGTAGTCTCTCTGTCGTAACGTACATACATTACGCCGGCCACGTAACCACCAGCTGGACGCCACGCCAGCCCTGGAACAATTCAAGTCGCAGCCACGTAGTTTTCGAAGAGAAGAGCAGAAAACAAGTCACTCTGTCCGGGCTAAGTTGCCCCTATCGTCTGTTCGGCGTAACCGCCCCTAGCCCTTTCACTCGCACACGGAAGCCAATCACCGGACGATAACCCAAGGATGGGAACGACAGGACTCAAAGTCCGTACTGTAAGACTTCCGCATAGGAACGACCTTTGAGCTGGGCCCCACGGGCACGGCTCAGTTTGATAATAAACATCGGATTAGTTGCATCTTGTTGGTTCTCTCTCTTCACCCGGATCCATTCTCATTTTACTTATGCCTTCGAAGGGCGAGGCCCACCTAAGCACCGATTACATGTGTGGCTTCCACCGTCCACAAAACACAACGGTTATGCATTTTGATGAGGAGAACCGAAACCGTAAATAGTAGGAGCGCGTTCGCGTAACCATTGTTGCTGAGGACAAGCAATAAGTATTAGATATGTTAAATGTGTGATTTTAGACTTAGGCTTCCAGCACGCAAAGCGCATGCGCCATATTATATTGTCATCCGTGACCTGTCCGGCTGTACCAAATTTTTCCACATTATCTAATAATCAGCACGATTTTGAAAAGAGCGTTATTGAAGACAAAATGTGTGTTTCGATTTTCTCTACAACGTTTGTCTGAAACGTTTCTCATTCGAAGAAGAAATGAGCGAGATATTCTCATAAATGTCTTCATGAAGTGTATCCCTTATTCTTTTCCGATTTTAATGAAATTTAAATTTTCTGGGCAGAGTTTAGAAAAATACTCTGATATCAAATTTTATGGAAATCCGTCCAGTGGAAGCCGAGTTGTTTGATGCGGACAGACGGACAGACATGACGAAGCTAATAGTCATTTTCCGAAATTCTGCGAACGCGCCTAAAAACACAAACTTGTCGCCCTGTCCACGCCACGAAGGGGTAGAGGTGGAGTAGAAATACAGCTCCACTCATTCTTAACCTCAGCACATGACGGAGGCGAGTGGTCAGTATCACGCCCCGAATTTTTACCCACGCGGAAGGACTCCGACACCCACTGAGTAGGAGGTGAGTAAGAAGTAGGGTGAACCCCAGAGCCGGTCTGGACGTATAGTATAGAAGAAATATATTTGCCCCTACTGGGACACAACCCCCAGATTTCCCGGCTCCTACGTGTAAATTTGTTTAGGGAAATAACTTTCGTTTAATGTCAGAACCAGATGGTTACAATACAGTTAACTGAAATCAACTGTATGGAGCCAGTCCCTGTTGAAAAGCTTGTAATTCTTCAACTGCTCAACCGTTTCTTCGCTCTCATGAAATCCGAACATAATTTGCCGTTTTTTACTCGAGCCCGCTCCTGACCTTTGCTACAGCCAGTTAAGCCAATCCACGCCCCCTATTTATATCGTTTTAAGAACCATATAATTTCCAAAATTTCAACCAACAAATTCACAAAAACCACAAAACCGAATCCCTTTGAAATCATACCACTACAGACCGCAAGGAAGGAGAACAATTGGAAGGAAGACCGAAGAAACTTTGGGGAGAGCATTTGTAACTTTGGAGACGGAACGGATCAAGGGTCCAATCCTTGATGTTTATGATGATGATGATTTAATTCGCCGTAATACTTTTATTTTTAAAAACATTAAACTCCTTCAGATTTCGAACCTTAATGGTTCCATCATCAGTGAGTACCTTAATTGATGTTTGATAAAACAGTCACAGGGGTGCTGATAAGTCCTTAGCCCGGCCAGGAAAGAAACAAGCTAATGTTTTTGTCAGAATGGGGTGAATTTCCTTGGACGCCGTGCCTTGCAGGAAAACACACTTGATGACAGCTCGCATCTCGATTTTGTTGAAATCGCGCGCGTCCCTGACATGCTTCCGAGCTTGTTTCCTTCCTGGTCGGGCCAAGGACTTATCAGCACGCCGGTACTATACAATATTATGACCTGGTGCATGTGTGAAGAAGTTGTGTGGAACTTCCGTGTGTACTGAATGTGTGTGGCGAACAGAACTGCTACACCGTAAACTGGAGCAGCGTGTGGATGTAGTGGAGGTATTCAGGGAACAATACAAAAAATAATTTTAATATTAACGTCCCATTTACGGCCAGGTCTACCCCGTGATCAAGTTCCTTCATGATACAGAACAGGCAAAACACATACACAACATTTGCCACTGAGCTACAAATCTTAACCACGAAAAAGTTTATGAACTATAAAGATTACAGGGAGGTGTAACAAACAGATAAAGATTTAGAACGAAGTAGTCTTGATCCTTTCCAACGTCTTATTGTTGAATTCTCCCGGGGAGACAAAGGAACGTCATGAAATCCAGTCACCGTCCGAACAAAGGACTGAAGTGTTGACGCTATTCCAAACATATCGTCAACGCAATACTTCGCCTCAGTTAGTGACTGTATATTGCAGTACTAGATATTGCACCGCCGGTCCCAGTGGCCGCGCGGTCTATGACGTAGGTCTGCGACCGATCGTCTGCTGAGATTTTGGGTTCGAATCCCAGCGGGGCATGGATGTTTGTCTGTTGTGAATGTTGTGTGTTGTCAGGTAGAGGTCTCTGCGACGAGATAATCATGAGTCCAGAGGAGTCCTACCGATTGTGGTGCGTCGTCGGGTGTGATCTAGAAACCTCTCAGAGGAGGCCAAAGCCCATCCAGGGCTGCAGAGCCGATGATGATGTTGTTGATGATGATGATGATATTGCACCACTTGAAGCTGGACTCGATCACAAAGTATAAATTAATTCCCCCCCCCCTCCCCTTTCCTGTGGCAGTTCGACACGATTCCGATTTATGGCCTCCCCTTATGGGGCTTCGCATTCACGCTGGTTGGACACACAACACTAGGTAGGACTCCTCTGGATGAGTGATCAGCCCCACGCAGAGACCTCTACTTAACAACACAAAACACTCACAAGAGAGAAACGACTATCCCCCCAGAGGGATTCGAACCCGCAATCCAAGTAAGAGAGCAGCCGAAGAATCACGCCTCAGACGGCGCGACCACTGGGATCGACTGTATAAATTAAGTTACCTCACGTTAAAGCACGTGCTGGAAATTACCTCCTACAGCTTACATGTATGCTGGACACGTGGTGATCATGCTACTGCACAGGGTTCCAAGTTGTTATCTAGACACTTCCGATACCGGGCTCCAGATAATTTCTTGAAGGTCGTCTTCTGCGCGTGTTCGTGTTAAATCTAGAGACGCTGCACTTGAAACATCCCCACAGACAATAGAAGCAAGGAATGAGATTCGGTGAATAAGCAGGCCACGAAGGACAACTAAATATTTGGTCCCCCAAAACATCCCGCGAGGATGCCATTGAATTATTGGCTGCATCCGCGGTTGCAAAGTCTTGCTGTAAGAACCAATATATTTTCAAAGAAAAAAAAGATGCTGTAATTTGTAAAATGTGTATGTCCGAATTGTATTAAAAAACCGCCCGATTGTTCTTGTTGCACCGACAGCACTTAGTCCTGTAATGTGAAATTTTCTGATATTTTGAGCACTAATGTACTGTTGTTTTGTATGGGTTTGAAACTTGGTCGTTGACATTGCGGGAGGAAAGGAAGCTGAGGGTGTTTGAGAACATGGTGTTGAGGAGAATATTTGGACCTAGGAGGGACAAGGTAACGGGGGAACGGAGGAGATTGCATAACGAGGAGCTAAGTGATTTGTACTCCTCACCCAATATTGTGCGGGTGATAAAATCGAGAAGAATGAGATGGGCTGGGCATGTGGCGCGTATGGGTGAGGAGAGGGGTGTGTATAGGGTCTTAGTGGGGAAACCGGAGGGAAAGAGACCACTGGGGAGACCTAGGTGTAGATGGGTGGATAATATTGGGATGGATCTCCAGGAGATGGGATGTGGGTATATGGACTGGATTGGGCTGGCCCTGGATAGAGACAGGTGGCGGACGCATGTGAGTGCGGTAATGAACCTTCGGGTTCCGTGAAATGCGGGGAATTCCTTGTCTAGCTGCAAACCAGTTAGCATCTCAAGAAGGACTCTGCACCATGGAGTAAGTAAGTAAGTAATGTAACTGTTAACTGCAAACATTGACCTACCCCACCTGTAAAATATTCTAGCAGTGGATCGACTTCATCACTAAACACAGCTTCAAAAACCAGTCGCAAAACTGTACTCGCGCAACGCTGATCCTAAACTTGCACTAAAATCATCTCAGATTATCTAAAGGAGCACGTTGTATTCGAAATAATTTCTTCTCCAACAGAAGAAATGTTCGAAATTTGTTCACCAGACGTTCGATTTTTTATTTCGAAGGAGATGAAACACCAAGAACCGCAGCCGAAAACTAGCAGCTTTGAATATTATTCCTTGCATAACATGGCAAAGCATTCAACCAAGCTACAAAGGCAGCGATACAATAAGGTGTTCAGAAAAAAAAACCTTGAAGAAGAAAACGGTAGCCCCATGTGTAGCACTAGTAGTAGTAGTAGTAGTAGTAGTGGTAGTAATTGTGGTAGTAGTAGTAGTGGTGGTGGTGGTAGTGGTAGTAATGGTGGTAGTAGTAGTAGAAGTAGTGGTAGAGGTAGTAATGGTGGTGGTGGTGGTGGTGGTGATGGTAGTAACAGTAGTAGTAGTAGTAGTAGCAGTAGACATACAGTTCCACTCATTCTTAACCTAGGAACTATAATGAGGTTAATGGTTAATATCACTCCACGACCTCCTCAGAACCCCGGTACACCTTGCACAGGAAACTGCGTGTGCTGCAGAGCCGTCTGGATACATCCCTTGTCGCTGCCGGCATTCGAAAAGACCATCCAGCCTTCCTACGCAATGGATAACGGAGACTTCATTTATGGGGGTAAAGCGGCTGGGACGGTGACACTAACTACTCACCTCCATCTAGTGTCCAAGCTCAAGAATTCATGGAGCAATACATCTCTCCATTGTACAGTACACCTTCCTGTTCCGGTGCTTAACCTTTTGGCGCCGGTATTAATTTTTTAATTTTAGCACACCCTGTATACAAAATGTGAATAATACAGGAACCAAATACGTTAGAATTATGAAACAAACTGCATAAAAAAAAAAGACGGAGAGTATATACCATGTTTAAAATAGTCAGTACCTATATGTGTTGAATAAATATATAAAATGCAACTTTAGAGTTTAGCGGTGCGGTACGACCACTATAGTTGACATTAGGCGTCAAAAGGTTAATTAAACAATGGTAAAACTTACCAACACCTGTTAATTAATAAGTTAGTCGTTTGTTACTAAGTGAGCGATTTAAAAAGTCAGCAGGCTTTAGACTTGTACTCGAGAGCTGACTGGTTCGGATCTTAGCAGAAAGAAAGGCTGTCAGGAGGTTTTTCACGGTTTCTGTCAGTAACTCCACGCTGTGGTAGCACCTCAGGTCACAACTGCTCGGTCCAAGTCGCTGTTCGTCTGTCACTTGGCATTTGGCACTTATCTTCTACACAAATACAGTGTCATTAAATAAAACCCCCCCCCCCCCAACTTCCAAAGTACACTGGGTACAAGCAATGCCGTCGAGACTGGGTTCGTTCCCGGCGTAAAAATTTTTTCGGGCCCCCCAGCAAACCCGGACTGGCTAAAAATCTTTACAGTAAATCGGAGATTGTCAGCTGCAGAGTGACTTGAGCTTATGCTGAAGGGATTAATTTGTGCCATCGATAAATAACGATACTGCCGAGAAAAACAGAAACATATGCAACATAGTCGGCTCCTGGACCCCCTTCCGGACCACCAGCGCCCCCACCCCCTTCCCCCGTCATCCTATTCGTCGGTACTGGAACTGGATACAAGGGCAGTGGTTTGGGAAGATACTGATATAATAGTGAGAGTGGAATTTGTGAGCCATCTGCCGGTGATGCATAGGAATGCTGTGTACACTGGGTGACTGGGTGAGTGGCTGGCCTCGCAAGGTAACGAAACAAAAGGCTGGCCGATGTAACTGTTCTAACAATGCACCTCGGTATGCAGGCACATCATCTGCACAGCGGGCGGGGAAGCTCAGCACTTCATCTCGGAATTCACACATGCAAGCACGTACACTCACACACACACACACACACACACACAGAAACTTCAGGTTTATGTAGAGAGTCATTATTCCCTTTGTTCACATTCGGAATTCTTATAGGGCTGTTGTTTATGATGTAGTGGCTACATGTACGTGAGGGAGACAGAATATGCCAGTTGAATCACTCTTCTACGAACTGGCAGATTTTCACGAATCTTATCACTGCCTTATTTTCAGAGAGTCCTTTTCCAGTAATAGCCATTCCTTCTGCTAGTCAATAAATTCCCCGCATTTCTGTGAACCTGACTTTTCTCTACTCTGAACCATAGGAATCCAGCCCCAAAACCTCCCATTCTATTTAAATCATATGCTTTCTAATATTATCCTCCAATATATGACCATAGGGGTACGCGGTATCGCTGTTGGTTGAGACACAGGGCTACAAGCAGAAAGGTTTCGGTTTCGATTCCCGATGGGGTCCTTGGGATTCTACACTGATTTAATCCTTCCACCCTCACTATGGGCCCTGGAGTCGACTCGTCCTCTAACATAAATGAGCAACAGGGGCATCTCTTGAGGGGTAAAGGCGGCCGGTGCCTAGGGCTGACAACCTTACAACCTTCATGTGCCAATTGTCTTGAAATCTGACAGCCTCCAACTCCTGGTACCCTCACAGCCATTCCAAGTATATACAGGGATTGCTTTACTTAATCAACGGTCACTGCTTTATACTTTTATGTGGATGCCACATAATTTCAACAATAATGAGTTTCTGAGCCCTATTTTCTACTCATTTTGACACGGACTTGGGGTCCATTTGGTATGATTCCGCACCCTTACAGTTCTGTTACAATGGAAACAGGTAGGCGATAGCTTTGGTTACAAACTGTCACATGCAAGTGTTTGTCATTGCTAACGGACTGGGGGTTTCATGTTGACTTTTGAAAGCGACCGTCATATGAGCCTGCTGCTCCTCATATAGTCCCTCCATTAGGGCCAATTGTACGTCTGGTCAAACGGCTTGAGCATTCCTTTGCACAGGAAACTTATTTTCTTGTTAAAATGACCAATAATGTGTATACCTTATTGCCGCAGCTGATGGTTTCAACTATCTGCCGAAATTTCAAAATGTCAGGGTTGTCTAAAGTTCGATACTCTGAGAAGCCAGATATAAAACTGAACTAATTGCAATTCAGTAATTTAAAAAAAATCTGTGACAGTAATAAAACGTAGTAATTTCATGAAATTGTACGTTGTGAAAAAGTTATTAAGGTTTTTAAATTTAGCGATATTACAAACGCTAAATTTATAAGATAGTAAAAACTGTATGAATTCCTATAAATAATACCAAAGTGGATTGACTTTATTGAAAACGTTCTGTTTTAGCAACTTGCTAATTCTATGGTACCCAAATATGCATTGTCGTCTTCACCAAAGGCGCCACTAGACCCCGACCAGAAGTTATCAACTGCAAACACATACATGGGGCCGGAATTGCTCAGTCGGTATAGCGACTTAGATAAGGGATGGACGAACAAGGAATCATTGATTGATTCCCGGAAGGGACATCTGATTTTCTCTTCTCAAAAGCGTCTAGATTTTGTCTGGTGCCCACACAGCCTCCTGTGTACTGGATGCCGTTGGCTCCCTCTCCAGGGATAAAGTGGCTGGGGGCGTAAAGTTGAACACATTAATCTATACCTTCACTCCATCACATGCGTCCGTGAATGTGCCTCACGATATCTATCCATAGAGAGTACTCGTAGAAGAAATACTGTACTTGAATGATTAACTATCAAGATTTGTTTTATTTCTGGCCGTTGCTTGAACAACAGCCCCAAAATAACTTTTCAGTTCTTTTTTTGGTTTGACCCACTAATTTCGAGGAGATATTAAGACCGTACCTTAGAACAAACCGCCGCGGGGCGGGTTTTCGCATGCTGCCCAATTTTTCGTTCATGATTGCTTTGCCATTCCATACTGCACAACCGACGCAGCTGAAGAAGCGTCTTCAAATAAAAGAAGGTACTTGTACACAAACAAACTTACATGTCTGTAGGCCTGCATATAGCGTTGTCGTCATGAAGGCTCTACAGTCCGTACCGTCAGGAACTAGAATTTTTTTTTCCAAAACCTGCAGATAGACGTTGGGTTCTACCTTTCTTCCTATTCAATGACCACTCCGGTTCTTCCCAGAGGTTAAAGCGGCCGAAGCGTGATTTAGATCAGTACCTCCATCTAGGTAGACGTAAAGCAATCCCATTACAGGCCTGGACAGATCCTGAGGGTTCCAGGAGGTTGAAGCTCCCAGATTTAAAGACAATGAAGGCGGTAAGGTTGTCAGCCATACTCACCGGCCGCCTTTACCCCCCAGGAAATATTCCTGGTACTCATTTCCGTTAAAGACTGAGTCGACCCTAGGGCCATAATGTGGCCGGAAGGATTATGTCAATCAAAAATTCCAGTGACATCATCGGGAATCTACCTTCCGGCTAGTAGTGCAGTGTCTCAGCCAACTGTGTCACCGCGTGCACCTCCATCTAGCGTCGAGGTTAAAAATTATTGGAGATAAACCTTTACGTTTATAAATACGGCAGTAACCTATTAAATACACACACAGGAAAGCACGTCACATAGGTCCATAAACCTACCTGCATAGAACTGCGATTCGTAAAGCGGACGATGTGACAGTGGCACTGTAATAGTATATGTACACTCCTGACTGAACCACTGGAGTGTAACAAAACAGGTGGCGAACTTCTTTGTTGGCAAACTGAAGAAAACTCCAGTCCAATATGAGGAAAAGTGGTCACTTCTAAAACATTTCTCCTTCAACAAGTAAGCGAGTCTTTGTAGATTGCCACAGAACAAGGGGCAGCTCACAATCACGTGACTGCATCTAGGGTTGGTTCCCTCCTGTGCAAATCCACTTTACCAGCTGATGAACTGTTTTGTTAAGATTTTCTGAAGATGGTCATCTTTCAGTCATTACTTTGTGAGACAGATTCTTCTCTATATTTTACGCTCCACTGGTCGCATTGCAAAGGATACGTTCAAACTGTTGTGTGGAAATATTGGGCACCGGGTGTTTAAAGAAAATTTACTGTATTGGTTAATCTTTTATGATATAACTTTCTCGGCGCTGACATCTGAAAGACTTTGCATTGCTCTTCGCTTATTTCCCTTTTTGTATAGGAGGGGCATGTTCTACGTTCGCTCCATCTTCCGTCCAATTTATGGTAAGGAGCACAAAACTTCATGGCTTAAATTGTAAACTATTTGGAACAGCCTGAACAATGTACTATTCCAATAGTCTCCTGTGGGCTTCAAAGTCCATAGGTTTCAAGCTATTAAGCTACAAACGGTCTATTCGACATGTGCAAACAGCGACCCAGGTGCGTCATTGACAAAGTAGTTCTGTTGTCCATATTATTATGTAAGATATGAGGTTATTAAGACTACGGTCTGCTGAAATATGACTTCGTCTGACCTGGTACAACATAGGTACCAAAGTCTTAGAGGAAACTGCTGCCTTGAATTCAGAATTGAAGGATACTCCGAAACGACACTAATTACAGAACAGTTTACACAGCGACACAACTCAGAAGAACGTAATGTATGTGTGTTAAATTAACCAATTAACAAGTGCACACATAGTTATATAAATTCTGTTTCTCAAAGCTCTTATGCCCCTGTTATGTACAGCCACATAACAGGGCGAATTGTGAGATTTAGAGATCTCAAGTCCTTATATATATATATATATATATATATAAGGTAAACAGCAAAGTGATCCCGTTACAGGCCCGGTGTGGCCCAGAGGGTGGGTACAGGTATAGCTCTACTCTTCCATGACCGCGGCAGTAGAAGGGGGTGATGGTCAGCAGCACGCCCCGGCCGCACTTTACCCCCGGGAAAGACCCGGTATCCATTTTACAGGTGACTGGGTGGGCCCCAGGGCCGGTTTGGACGGGTGGGAAATCTCGTCCTCACCGGGATTCGATCCCGGACCATCCAGCCCGTAGTCAGTCGCTATACCGACTGAGCTACCTGGCCCACGGAGTGGCCCAGAGGGTTCCAGGAAGTTAAGGTTCTCATATTTCATGACAGCGGCACAGGATGGTAGTAAGGTTTTCGGTCTTACGCACCGACCGCCTTTACCCCCAGGAAATGCTCCTTGTACTCATTTCTGTTAGTGACTGAGACGACCCCAGGGCCATAGTGCGATCGGGAGGATTTTATGTCAATGAAAAATCTACTGACACTAGCTGGGATCGAACCAGCGACCTTCCGATTTGTAGCACAGCACATTAACCACTGTGCTACCGCGGTCCCCATATATATATATACATATTCTTATTCCTGTTTTAAATCTGATGATCGCATTTAAAACTTGTGTCTGAAGATAATATAGTAAGTTGTGTTTTAACTGTCTATATCGCAATTATTATTGTAGCCCCCTGACTATTTAGTCGACGTAGGTAGGCCAGCTGAGTTTGTAAACAAGATTATTGTATTGAGTCACAAAGCATCGGAATCAACTTGTTTAAGACCACTTTTTATTTATTATATGCAAAATAACTGAAGGACCTAACCTAGAGAGATTTAGCAGGCCATGTCTCACCCGTGGAATAGCAGCAGGTCGCATTGCGGCCCTCAAACCAAGGAGTCTGAAACAAAAGGGCAGGTGCAAGTCAAAGGAACCCTTGGAATTACGTTAAGGTCTTGTCATCTCCGCTGACTAGGGCAAGCACCGAGGGCTCTCAATACAATCAGCTCCATCGATCATGGGCTTCCTAAATAGGGCACAAATTTAACCGTACTTCTAAAGCAGGTGGACACTGAATATATCGTATTCTGGAATGTGACGCAATGTAGTTGACTAAATAGGTAACAATGTTTGAGAGGATCCTCGTGCCTCCGTCCTTATGGTATAAAAGTATTCCGTATGGAAAAGGTAAGGCACAGACGTAAGAACAGCAAGTGAACTAATGGAAGACTATGACCTTAATGACTGCTAAAGAATTTTATGAAAGTAAAGTGGGTAAATAAATGGAGGCATCGTTTTCCTTCGAAAGCCAAAATGTAGGGTGGCAATTCCCTAAAGACAGTAATATTTAATCACCGCCCTGAGAACCTGAAACTTTAAACACTTCTGATATTCCACTAATAAAAAATGCCACCTACTACTGTCAAGGTCAATAATGAGTGGAGCTGTACCTCCAGCTCTTTAAATGCCTTCATGAAGTCGACAGGGAAAAGTTACCTTTTTACCAGTAATGAAACTATGATCCCCATTGTAAGTAACTTGGGGTACAAGTCGGAACGTCGCGGGTTCGATTCCCGATGGTGTTACTGGAACTCTTCATTGACATAATACCTCCGGCCGCACTATGGCCCTGGGATTGACTCAGCCTCTAGTAGAACTGAGTATAGGTAAAGTGACCCCGTTACAGGCCCGGTGTGGCCCAGAGGGTGGGTAGAGGTATAGCTCTACTCTTCCATGACTGCGGCACCAGAAGGTGGTGAGTGATCAGCAGCACGCCCCGGCCGCACTTTACCCCCGGAAAATACCCGGTACCCATTGTACAGGAGGCTGAGTGGGCCCCAGGGCCGGTCTGGTCGGGCGGAAAAATCACGTCGCCACCGGGATTCGATTCCGGACCGTCCAGCACGTAGCTCTAACCGACTGAGCTACCCGGCCCACAGTATAAATGAGTACTAGGAATATTTCCTGGGGGGTAAAGGCGGCCGGTGCCTAGGGCTGACAATCTTACCACCTTAATGTGTCGATTGTCTAGAAATCTGGGAGCCTCAAAATCCTGGAACCCTCAGGGTCTGTCCAGGTCTGTACAGGGATTGTTTTACCTTTGTTGAAAGTACCTTGCAAATGCAAAATTGCCGGACTCCATTGCTGCTTAGGGACAGGGCGGCGAATCAGACTACTGCAGATTTAGATCAATGGTCCGATAGAGGTACGTGGAACATGTCGCAGCATCTTAAAGGGATGATCAGAGTATGTAACTTCCAAACACTTGCATATAACACAGTTGATGGCAATCTGACACATTTATTACACAATACGAAAACTATTTTTATCAAAATCTGTGCGACTCTACGGGTCCCCGAATTTTGGTGTTGGGTTGGGGGCCATAAAAACCTGGGTGTATTTCAGATTTTATTTCAAATGTATTTTGGATGCAAATTCTTACATTTCTGTATCTGCTTTGTCAATTCTTGGCCACGTGTTCTTCAGGTGCCTAAATTTATTATTGCATGGGGCCCAGGAAAATCTTAAACCGACCTTTATTTCTTTCTCCATGTTTGTGCACTCTTTACTATGGCAAGAAGCAAATAAAAACCAACGCTTTGTGTTCATTGCAGCTTGTAATTCAGCAATGGCAATATTTAGCCATAGAATTTCTATTGGAGAATATTCATTCTGGAATCCTAAACGATGATATGGAGCTATTGAATTCGTATGAAAGGAAACTTTCGTTATTGTTAGTGCTAAATGGCAGGCAGTAGACGAAGGGCAGGTCACATGTCCTCTGTTGTGGAGGCTTTAGAAACCGCTACTAAGAATCCAGAGGGATTCTCTCTCCATTATTTGTAATAACAAGTAGCCGTAGAGTTATTTCGCTTTGTAATTTACTAAAGCGATAATCCAGTTACTTTACCAGTCCGTCGAGACGTGAAAAGACTCCGTAGTTGGACTCTTCCTTTATTCTTAATTATATGTACTGTACATCGTTTCGCGTTTCCGGACATGTAATTTTCTTATTCTCTTTATGGATTCATATATATATATATATATATATATATATATATATAACAGAAACATTTATATGTGTTTCTGTTTTATTTAGCGAAGATGTCACTTGCCCCGTCCATGTAGTCTTGGTGGCAAGTGGATAAACGTGTATGGAGAAATTGTAGAATGAAACTAACAGAGTCTTTAGGTGCATCAGCCCAGTTGTGTTATAAGCAACTAGGGAGGGGATGGGGTACGTCAAAACACAACTGTCTTGTATCCTACTTTATTATGCTGACGACGACATGTTTCGGCCGCTGTGGGCCATTTTTAGGTCACAAAAATATATATATACATTCCTGTGACCTAAAGATGGCCCACAGTGGCTGAAACATGTCGTCGTCAGCGTAATAAAGTAGGATACAAGACAGTTGTGTTTTGACGTACCGCACTCCCTCCCTAAAGCTAACAGAGGCTCACCCAAATCACTCGAAGGAAAACTTGTCCCAGTGCCATTTTGTCCAAAACCTATCCCACGAAAAGTATTGTAGGGTTAGTTAGAGAAACCTAAAGTAACTACCGAAAGCTGCAGTCGAGTGAATTGTCAGTTACAAAGATCTAGCACAAAAGTAAAGCAATCGCTCTGCAGGCCTGGACAGACCCAGAAGGTTCCAGGAGGCTAAGGCTACCAGATTTCATGACAGTCAACATATGAAGGCGATACGTTTGTCACTCCTACCCACAGGCCGCCTTTACCCCCAGGAAATATTCCTGGAACTCATTTCTGTTAGAGGCGAAATCAAACCCAGAGCCATAGCGTGAAATGAAGGAATGAAAAATCCCATTGACACATTCGGGAATCGAACCCGCTACCTTCCGATTTGTAGCGCAGGGCCTCAACCAACTGCGCCAGAGAGTATCACAGATCTAGCATAATACCTTAGTAATTTCAATGGAAAATTGTTGAAAACGAGCGGAATCTTAAAAACACTTAACCCCCTTTTTTCCTTCAAATGGCAACACAACAACGCCATTGTTAGTGCTTAATTCGCTGCAAAACAACAAAGACGCCTTTCTTTCAATCAAAGAAACAGTATTAACTTTAGCTGCTTGTATGATTAGGTCGTCAACTAAAAAATTAGCAATATAGAATTAACCAACAGTTAGTATTTCCACATTGGACAGTATGGTGGTCTGAACGTTCTATAAAACTGGCGATTTACAGCAATGTTCTGCCTGTTTCTTCTTCGAATTCTTTACCTTTGAAGATGGGACGGATAGATTGTCCCGAAACGTCGGTAGGGAATTATCCCTGTACGCTGCATTCTATCCGAGATGATCGCAGATCTCAGTCACTCACTCACTCGCTCACTCACCTCCCCCGCGCCAGAGTGAGACAGATTGGTATTATACATATACTCCCCCTGCATTTTACTTACTCCATGGTGCAGAGTCCTTCTTGAGAAGCTAACTGGTTTGCAGCTAGTCAAGAAATTCCCCGCATTTCACGGAACCCGAAGGTTCATTACTGCACTCACAAGCGTCCGCCACCTG
>Ga0131853_10013715_pt1 | contig 14857 bp, 7 predicted proteins | sample TergutLab28metaG_FD_92764 | JGI IMG/M metagenome (GOLD analysis project Ga0131853, IMG submission 92764) | Labiotermes labralis P1 segment gut microbial communities from Petit-Saut dam, French Guiana - Lab288 P1 (version 2) (version 2) | ecosystem: Host-associated > Arthropoda: Insects >... | reverse complement strand
GGGTGGGTTGTTTTTTAAAATAACAAGATGATGGGGGGGTTGATACGGGGGTGGGTAGTGGGGGTATTGTATTTGGGGAGGTTGTGGGGGGGGGGGGGGGGTTGCGTGACGCCATAGAGTGTGGTGAAGGTTTTTAGCTTTGTCTTTGAGAAGAATGATATTTCAATCTTCAGGATAGCCCCGAATATGCAGATATCATGTTGCTGTATGGTGGCATTTCTGTACCGGACTGTATGTACGTTTTCATGTTCCACAAAACGGCAAGTTGGGAAACATATGCTTGGCGATCGCTTTTTTCTTTTTATTTGTCTCGAAAATCATAAGTACGTTTGACATAAAATTCGTTTCATTTTTCTGTGCAACGCGTGTTTGAAGTATTTTGGCTGCAATAAACATTTAGCGAGTTACTACTGACGTTTGTAGAAACGCTTGCGGGTCTCCATGTGAAGTTGTTAATGGTGTTGTGATCTTTTAACCAAAATTTAAAGCCGCAAACAAATTTTGGTACACTTCTCAAGTATAAAATTTCATGGAAATCCTTTCAGTAGTTCCGAATTAATAGATACAAACACGCATTTAGAAGATAATTGACTCATTATGACATACTTTAATTGCAAACGCGCCGAAAATAACAGTCATATGACCTGAAATTTCTTTAAACAATGTCAGAAATGGTCTTACCTCCAGCGTCCAGGAGACTTCTCATTTGGCGTTCTTTGGCCCACAGGAGATTTTCCAAGTCGCCGTGTGATTTTATTGTAATTGCGAAACAGCTTAACTGTAACGTGCAACATGTTACAAAAACCAGGAACCTTGTGTTAGTTGCAGTAGTTATAATCTGCATGTCAGTAAATACAAATACAAACTATCACACATTCACGTGTTGCAGATTTTGTTTTAGAAATTTAGTTGTTAATTTTTCAAAGTTATTTTTTTTTTCAGAACATGTGTACACACACTGCAAGAATAATACAGGCGGATCAACTGATCTCACAGAGACGCTTGGACCGAAATTGCTCTTGGTGTGAACTGTTTCACTTAAAAGGCAGTTGGATTACTGTTCTGCGTCATCCATGGCTTCTCAACTTGAAACAGCGTCTAGAATATAAAAACTTTGTGATTACTTCCGTAGTGTGAGAAGAAACGACCGCACTGAACTGTTATTGCATGAACGTTTTAACGAATGGGTGGGACGGAGGTCATTGTCATCTTATTAATTGCGTAAATGATGAACATGCTGTATTCTGGAGTGCAAATTATCAGGGCGGAAACTGAGCCATGAACTCTTACGGGAAATTACAGTGGAGACCATACTTCTTGTTTTTACAGTTTTCACAGTCCATGGAGAAACTCTGAGTACGTAACGCGAACAAAGATTACAACAGTGTCGTGACTGACTCTTTATTTATTTAATGGCGCTTCGTAACTTGCATACTTTGTGTAGTGTCAAATGCTAGGGCGATTCTAAATGATGATTTGGAAAAGACGAGGGACGAAAAGGTCTTGGCTGAGCGTTATTATTCCAGTATCTTCCGGGAGGAACGGAGTAAATAATGAAATGTCAACAGTGGAGCCGCGCTCCTTACCGGTATTCAAACACGGTACCACTCAAATACGAATACAAGCGGTACATTTGACTGCGACGTTCACAGATCATTAGCGTTTAAATAACGTATTTGCATAGAGCTGCATATGAATTTGCTAGTTTGCAATTTTAATTCTGTTGAAACTGGTGACGAGCTATTGTAAACATGGTAGTGAGTTTTTGTGTTTCCTTAAAAGGGGTATTTCATTACCAAATGAGAGACTATCAGCATCTCATAAAGACTTGTTAGTCAGTACATAGTCGTCCTGGGGCCACCTTAGCCCGTGTGAAATGTTTGATGGTAAAGAGAATATCCCTCCGAAATCACCACCAAAGCCCGGTACATGTCATCCACATTGGTCAGGGGCCAGTGTGTAATTTCCACCTCGTCTTTATGAAACACGCGTGCTTGTTGCATATCTTCCGCGTTGTCCATCTCTTCATATTCATCGTCGTCGCTTGTCTCGACCTTTCCTTCATCATCCCCTTCTGGACCTTGGGACAGTTCTTGCCTATCGTTTGAACCATGATTCCCCGTTATGATTTTACTCGTCGTGGCTTCCATCCCGTCTACATTTGTTCCATCGGCAATGTGTGACTGAATGGCACGTTTCTTGCCATACTGAATGGCCAAGGCCTTCGGAACTCCTTCATCTATCAAGTGACGACGGATGAACTTGGCGTTGCTTTGCGTTTCTTCTAGTGTCTTGTTTTGGAAATACTCAGTAGAATTTCCCTTTGGCGTTGAATCTCTTTTCCGACGCTTGCCGAACGTCGGACGACGCCCGAGAAACACCACTTTCGACGCATTTGACTGCATTGCAGCGTTGTTCATGGTCATTGCCATGCTAGCGTTCTTCGCACGAATTGCCTGCACTATGAGGCACAGCAGATATCCACCGAAGGCGAGAAATGAAAGTGTCGTAACTGACGTCTGGAATATGGTTGAAATACTGCCTTTCTTTCCTTTTCCCTTTCCTTGCAGTAAGGCGTGGATACCGCCGCCACGACGAACAGGCGTCTTCACCCTTCCCGGTTCACCTTTGTAGGTAAGAGGATTTATTCTTTTAGTCTTACCGCCCGCAACTCCCATTAGTGCAAGGGCTTCTGGTGAGGAAGCGTTCGGACTGTCTGATAACGAACTGCCTTCGTCGCCGGAGGCGTGACGGGTAGTGGGGTCACCGGAGATATCTGAAAAGAAGAAAGACGTTAAAGTGTTGCAAATACGCCCACGTTCTTTGAAGATTCTGTGTCACTGAAGAGGGTTACCTAATTCGGTGCAGTTTGTGACTTAAATGGGGGACCGCGATGACACAGTGATTAAGGTGCTGTGCTACAAATCGGAAGGTCGCTGTTTCGATCCCAGCTGGTGTCATTTGAATTTTTCATTGACATAAAATCCTTCTGATCGCACTATGGCCCTGGAGTCGACTCAGCCTCTAACAGAAATGAGTACCAGGGCAATTTCCTGGAGGTAAAGGCTGACAACCTTACCACCATCCTGTGCCGTTGTCATGAAATCTGGGAACCTTAACGTCCTGGAACCCTCTGGGCCACTGCAGGCCTATAACGGTACTGCTTTACCTAATGACTTAAATGCATTTAAGTACATTTCTGGTAACTCACATTATGTGGAATGGAATGATAGGATAAGAAATAACTGACAAAGATGTAGAACGTATAGTCGTGTTCTCATTGAAGGTACACGAACACCTTAGACAGGATAGCCTGTTTTCAAGATGAGATTCGAATCCGCGACCTCCAGCTTAAGAAGCAGGATTTATTCATTCTTGGTTCTTAATTATCCTTTACTTTAGTACTTGCTGGATATATTTAGAAGTGACTAAATGAAAAAGCCTACAAACGTGAAGGTTATCCTTCTTCACACCATGAAGGCATATGGGGGAGTGGTAGTATAGCTCCGTAATTTTTAAACCCAACCTAGTTCGAGGTAAGTGGTCAACTTCACGCCTAGGTCATTTTACCCCTAATGTAAGATTACCAGCGTTCACTGAATAGGAGGTTGGGTGGGTCGCAAAGTCGGTCTGGAGGATGCGTTTGGAGAGAGGAAAATATCATGCGCCTACGGGGAATCGAACCAGGATCCGTCGGTTGATCAGCCCGTATCGTGTCGCTATACCGACTGAACTATCGTAAACGGCTGTAGATAACAAAATTGCCCAACAGCTATTACTTATTTTCACAGAATATTTCTTATTACTGAAGTCAATTCCCTTACTCTTTAACCGGCCCCAAACTTAAATACCGATGCAGTGATTCTTTACTAATGATCAGGGTTTCTGCATATTTCAGAGGAAGGAGATAAGATGAGTATGGTGCATTGGTGAAGTGATGATTGATGACAGAAGGCCGAAGACACTGTGAGAAAGCCCTGTTTTATTGCCACGGCGTCCACCTAGATCCTGTCATGAAGCCACCCGACACTGAACCCAAGACTCCGCGGTAAGTAGCCACCTAGTAGCATGGCCGCATGTTTCTTTTAAATATGCCAGAATACGTAAGAATTAGGTTGTCAATATGCCGGACTGCCTGCGGGCTGGAGAATTGGATTTGGATGACGGACAGGTCAAGATCTGCTCTTTCCTCCAGTCTGTGAATCCTACTGAGTCTCCTCTCCGGAAGGTACCGCCTTTCAGTGATCGAAACGTGAAGCTGACAGTCACTGCCATCTGTTACCAAGATCAATAATGTATGGAGCCTGAACTTCATTCTCCCACACGTCTTCTTGCCGTATTGCGTGTTCGCAGAGGAAGAGTACTACTTCTAGCGCCGTGAAGTAGAATTGGCTTGGGAAGTTTCGTAGCTCAGCTAGTCAAAAAATTCTTCGCCATTTATGGAACTCGAGATTCATCAGTGCAGTCACAAGAACTCGCTGGGGGAGTGGTTAGTGTTAATTAATCATGTGCACTACCTTCAGTTTCGTTTGACGCTCTCAGGGTGTGCAGACACGGTTTACACCACATTTGGAGTTGGGCCATTTGACTTTCTTATTCACTTTTATAATCGCTTTCGCACCTCGTTCTGAATTATGTTGCATGCAGGTTGCCATTTTTGGAAGCTGGTGATGCATTAAGTCAGATATCCGTTGTCCTGACTCGTAACAAATGCCGTCCTTTTCTTTGACCAGAGAGTTGAGCGATTTGCCTTTCCTTCTACCATCCGCCTGTTACATGCCTTTCGCATATGTTAATTCTCTTCCACATTAATAATGTTAACAAAAATGGAAATATGTGTGTCATTTGGATGTGGCATTCTCGAGTCTGATATCCGATACTGGACTGCGATAAGCGATTACATTTCACTCTGATTCTTCTATTAAATTTATTTGATAATTTTCACAGTATAGTGACTACTGTTTGTCCGAACTCCTTTTGTCTTTCTACCACACACATTTATAGACACCTGTATAACGCTTGTCCAATTCTTAATATTTTCTATTTGTTTCGTAACCTTTTAAGGCATGACTGTTTCTTTGTGTACCACCAGGTTCAAAGGGCCGGGATAGCTCAGTCGGTATAGCGACTTGCTACGGGCTGGACGGTCCGGGGATTGAATCCCAGTGGGGACGAGATTTTCCGCACCCGGCCAGCCCGGCCCTGGGACCCACCCAGCCTCCTATACAATGGGTACCAGGTTTCTTTCCCAGGGGTGAAGCGTGGCGTTGACCCCTACCCCCATCTGAACCTTCGTGGCCTGTTATAGGATGACCTTTACCTTTACCTTTAACCACCAGGTTCCACATTTTTTCCACAAAGTATATTTATGTGTTTTGTGTGGTTCTTAGAAAAACAGCTATTATTTCCCTGTACGGCATCACCTGATTGGTTTTAATAACAGAGGCAGTTTGTTTACTTCGCGGTACGAACTGGTTCTTTAAGTAAGACAGATTACCTTTCGTCCGTGAAGGGTTAAGGTTGATACAGAGAACGTTAATACATTCAATTTCAGTCGGGAAGGTAGAAAGCGTTTGCATATGCGGAGGTGACGAATATGCTGTCTGACTAAGTCCGTGGACGGCTCGCGAAGGGCCCGGACCTCAAGCTTTATGAAGCCACTGTTTCAACAGTTGTGGAAAACACTGACCGACACATGGCCGTTTTGACGCCTTAAGTCATGGTTTTCTTCTAAAGCCAGTCAAAGGCTCCTTACGTTCAGTTGCCCTTCGTTTATTGCAAGTGTAATCACCTTCCTTCATACTAGCTAAACTGATTATTTAATTATTGACTTATTTCTTAGCGTGAGAATGAATTCGAAACTTGGCTGACTGTACTGTGCAGTTTTCTATGATTTCCTTGCCACGTCAGCAGTACCACTCGTTGATATCGTTGATATAAGTGCGTGAGCTGAAGACACGGTAGAAGTTGGACAAACATTCACGTACCGACCTGGAAGGAAACCAGGCAGCGTAGTGCTCCAACAGTTCTAGATCGCACAGCCACCGGAAAACGACAGTGAAAATGTACGTTTTAGTTTAAATTTACCTAATCGAGATCCCGTGCTATTCTGTTAAACGTGTTTCACATGTTATGTTTTTGTTTTATTTCCACGAGGGTTTAAAACGACAGCACAATTGGGAGGTCTTGTGTGCCTCTTTGTTCCTACTTTTCCATGTCTAAATTTTTTTAACAGATTTTGACAAATTTTGGTATAGGTGTCTACATTAAAATCTTTTTGGCGAACTTAATTTCTGTTCCGAAAGGAACTTTGTATGAAACTGAGAGGAGAAATGTCGATTTTCTCAAAAGCGCCTCATAGGATGAAGAAGGAAATTTTGTAGTTACATGACACACATTGCAGATCTTAGTCAAAATTACGTGAAACGTTTTTCTGTGAGGTTTTTTTATTTAACGAAATATCCAGAGAGCTACTCTGAAATGCAGCATTATGATAGCTTGTCTCTAAAATAAACGAAAATCCTAAATAGTACGAAATTCAGACTCGAAAAGGAAAACATTTGGAAAAAATTGATTGTACCTTACAGTTTGCATTATTTTCTTGTCACTCAGTGACACTGTACAAAAGGCACAGTGTCGGAACTACAGCCCAGGTTTTTGGCTTTTTCTTACGGGTGCGGTCTTACTTAAACTTCGACACCAGATGGAGGTGAGCGGTAATATTCCCATCACGGCCGCTATAGCCCCGGGGAAAGAGCCTCTGGTACCATTTGAATGGGAAGCTTAGTGGGCCTTAGAGCTGTTACAGAGAGAAAACCCATTCCACTGAGAAACAATCCTTGATTGTCGAGTCGCCAGTTCATAATCTAAGTCATTTTACTGACCGCGCTACACGGCTTGTAGTTAAACTGTATGTCTATTTAACATTAACCTTCATAAAATAAAATGATTTCCGCGCATATGTGTCTATATATGCACGTACACATACATACAAACATACATATATACATACATACATATCTAACTCCAAGGAGCAGAGTCCGTGAGAAGCCAACATGCCCTAAGAATCACAAACCTACCTTCTGGTGGAGGATCCACAAATGTTCGTTTCACGTATAGAAGTTTTTCCAATGGCAGTTCGCTCAGACTCAGTAGTTCTTCTAGATGATTCGGCAGTAATGTGTCTCCATTTGCACCGAAGATAAGGCTCACTAGTAACAGGAGTACAGAAGGTGCATAAGGCTCCATTTCTAGTTCACTCCCGACTGTGAGAGCGCCTCAAGACCGCACTGTTCCTCGTGTCGGTCCGCAGAGCAGTTCTTAACCCCGTCACGCGCAGCGAACGCAACGTAACCACACGCTGTTTGTGGAGACGTCACTTGGCAACGACACTAACAGATCAAAACTACATGCATGAATGATGTAAGTGGAGATCAAATTCGGGGAATATTGCTGTAACTCCGTCCAGTCGTTTTTATTCCAAGTTTTCTATTAAAAATACAAAGATAAAATATGTATAGAACTAATCTTTCCTGGTGTTCTGTGGACGTGAAACTTGCTGTCCGACATTACGGGAATAACATTGGCGGCGGGTGTTCGAGAATAGGGTGCTTAGGATGATATTTGGGGTAAGAGAGTGGAAGTGACAAGACTCGAGAAGTTTGCATGATCAAGTACTTCATTATTTTTACTCGTCGCCAAATTTTAGGGTGATAAAATCAAGGATGAGATGGGTAGGTCATGGGGCACGTGGGAAAGAAGAGAAATGCATGCAGGATTTTGGTGAGGAAACGTGAAGGAAAGAGACTACTTGGAAGACCTAGACGTAGGTGGGAGAATAATACTAAATGTATATTTACAAATGTAATAGGAGAGCGTGAACCGTGTTCGCCAGGTTCAGGACAGGGACAAGTGGTGGGCTGCTGTTCTGTGGGCTGGACGGTCCAATCGCTCTTCCACGAAACCGTCCACACTGGCACTGGGACACACACAGCCTCCTATTCAGTGGGTACCGGGAGTAAAGCGGCCGGGGCGTGAAGTTCACAACTGACTGCCATTTATTTCCGAGGTAAAGAATGAGCGGAGCTATACCTCCACTCCCCCTATGTGCCTTCATGGCGTGGGTAGGGACAACTATAGGCCTACGTTTTTTCGTACCTTCTAGGCAGAGGCCCGCCAAACCACACGTCGTAACAGGCACAGAGACCGTATACCTAGTGTGAATCCCTACCGCAGCGAACCCCCATTTTAACACCATTACTATTGTTTTTTTTTCATATCCTTTTGGAAATTGCTGGCCTACGCGTGCCAAATCGAAATTTTAGAGACTTAGTTTGTTTATTGTTGACTTTATGAACGGCGAAACAGCCCTTCCGTTAGGTGCGCTTCGACGGCAAATGCCATCGGCAATAATATTTATGTAGTCAATGGACTTCTGGTCTAGGTTTACGATTGGCTAGTACCTGTTACTTTACTACATTTTTCAGAAATCTTAAGCAGATCTTATGCTTCGAAAATTACATGTTAGCTACGGTTTGAACGAAGCTGGACAATTTAAAATAAATTCATGTTACGTCGTTTTATGACACTGTTTCCGTGACAAACCCTTTGGGGTAAAAAGGTAAAGTGCACTCACGAACAGGCCACGAAGCCCCACAGAGGGAATAGATTATAGCTGTACTCTTTCTTTAACCTTGGCCCTAAATAGGGGTGGGTGCTCAACATCACGCCCCGGCCGCTTTACCCCCAAGGAAAGACCCGAGACCCCTTGTATAGGAGTCTGGCTGGTCCCCAGGGCCGGTGTGGGCTGTCGCGGAAAATCTCGCCCCCAACAGGGATTCGACCCCTGGATCGTCTAGTCCGTAGCGAATTGCCATACCGACTACGCTATCCCGGCCCATGCTCTTTGAGGTATACTGTCTAACCCTCTAATCCTGTGGGAAATCTAACCTGTAAGTGTGTTTTATTCGTTAGTTTCTGTTAATTTTGTTTATACGCGTATTATGCTAGTTTTATATTTGGCCCTGTGCTGTAAAACTAGCACGCTAATAAATGTGGTATTGAATCATTATATTCCCTAGACGAATTAGGAGAGAGAGTATTACGGTAGACCATACAGAAATAAGACACAATGAATCGAGCTTGCACTCGATTCATTGTGTCAAGGATACACATTTTGTGGGTTGGTTGGTACATTTTTGGACTCCATAAAAGGCTGGAATTTCTCCACTGATTAAGTGAACTGCAGTTTTTGAACAATTACCCTGCTCTATGGTCTTTGGTGGTGTGGTACAGAAAGGAGACGGGAGAGGGTGACTGGGCTACTGGCTGTACAACTGGGAAGTCGTGATTCGATTCCCGGCAAAGACAGCAGATTTTTATTTTTTCCAAAACGCGTAGTCCGATTCTGAGGCTCACCCAGTCTCAGATTGGTACCGGGGACACTCTCGCAATGGGGTAAGACGACTGGGTCGTGAAGCTGACCCCTGATCTCCATGTAGTTTCGATGTTATTGGTTAGATCTGTACCTGTGTTTCTCCTCATATGTCTTTACAAGGTGCGCGGGGACGACTTTTATGTTACAGAAAGTTGTCGGAATTATACAGACACAGCTCGTGAAGATGGCTCACTTCTGCAGCATCTTCTAGGCTTGTGTCTTGAAGAAAGGGGTTTTCAGTGACACGCTTTGGCTGGGTCCTTTTGTTGTCCGATTCCATCTTGTAACTCTGTCTTTATGATTTCTACTCTGAGCCCACCACAGAGGGTGGTACGTTGCTTTATTTACAACTATTTTATATGAGGATCTAATATGAGTTTGTTTTTCCTACTTATTGCCCATATAAAGCATACAAATGAGCTACTATCGCGTGAAGAGCATAAAGAGAAGCTGGAATGCGTCGCTGCCGTGTGATTCAGTAATTAATATATATACTGCTGGAGTCATATTCAATCTCTTTGGTGCTGAAATATTTTTCTCTAACGAACAAGATAAACCATGAAATAAGGTACGTTGTACGACCTAGACAGGCTTCAGATTGAATTGTGTTTTATTCCAGGGAGAGATACGGCACTTTACTGATTCGTTAATTGTTGTCTTAGGTGTTTCAAGACAGACCTGCTCAACCTTGCGTGTGGAGCGGGTAACTTCGGCAAAATTTGGTCTGCATGTGGGCAATATTAAATTCAGTACACAAAATAAAGGATAAATAAGTGTACGCATAATTGTGTGTATAGTTTTGCGTGTGAACGTATTTTTCTATACCTCTTGTGTAATAAATATATAAATTAGTAACAATAAATAGGTAAAGCAATCCCATTACAGGCCTGGAGTGGCCCAGAGGATTCCAGGAAGTTAAGGTTCCCAGATTACAAAACAACGGCACAGGATGGTGGTAAGGTTGTTAGCCCTAAGCACCGGCCGCCTTTACCCCCAGGAAATACTCCTGGTACTCATTTCTGTGAGAGGCTGAGTCGACCCCAGGGCCATAGTGCGATCGGAAGGATTATATCAATGAAAAATTCCAATGACACCATCTGGAATCGAACCAGCGACCTTCCGATTTGTAGCACAGCACCATAACCACCGTGCTACCGCGGTCCGCCAAAATTACTAATAATAGGAAAAAAAATTATATAAGAATGCATTTCAAAAGCCTGGCTAGGGTGTCGCTATTTGTACCACATTTTTACAAGATTAATTACTAATGTAATATATCTTGCCGTAAATCAACGGCTTCGTGGTTTTATCTTATCTTTGCCAGGGGAAGGATTAAAAACTTTTTCTAATCTGAATGTGTCTTCGAGGGCAGCATTTTACGCCAGAGTTACAGGTAGAGCGGACCTGTTCTATAAGCTGTAAGATTAAGAACTGAAATATTTTCTGCACATAATTTGTTGCAGGGACTGAATGTAAATATTCTATTTATCTAAAACGACTGAATATATGAAAAATAATTTCTGAGTAAATACATAAGCACTTCCCGTTACATGCTGTACCGTAGGGTGTCAGACCGTACATATATATATATATAGACATTATTTTATCTGACCCATATCATTGTCACTTCCTGTCGACTAATCAGCATCCTGCCCATACGCGCATTGTAATACCAGGGAAAGTGACTAACCCTTATTGGTCAGATACAGTATTGACACTGTATTAGTCACTAGCCCAGATTTTTCTTAAAATAGATCTTGATAAACAGCGAAAGTGATCATTTTTGACAGTTTTATACGTATAGTGGCATAAACACCAAATCAGCGAAGTACTGTGTTTGGGTTATAGCTTTGTATGATGCTGAAACTTGGACACTTCGGGAGGTACATCAGAAATACCTGGAAAGTTTTGAAATACGATGCTGGAGAAGGATGGAGATCAGTTGGACCGATGATGTGAGAATGAAGAAGTGCTACGAAGAGTGAAGGAGGAGAGGAATATCCTGCAAACCATTAAAAGAAGGAAGTCTAATAAAGGAAAGATGGAAGGATAGAATTGACAGGAAGACGAGAATGAAGACGTAAGCAGCTAGTGGATGACCTTAAGGAAAAGAGAGGAAAAGAGGAAGCAATAGATCGCACTGTGTGGAGAACTCACTGTGGAAGAGGCTATGGGCTTGTCTTAAGACAGACTACAGAATGAATGAACTAGCAGTATTCTGTTATTTACTGCCGTGGACCCGCGGGGTGATCGCTTTTTGAATCGAGTAGTTTCCAGGCAGCAGAAACTTCAGTGAACACGGACGATATGCCAATGGAGCGGCCAGGCGAAGAGGAAGTGACAGTGAGTTCACCAGACAACTGGATTTGATGTACAGTACGTGGACTTTATTTCAAAATTGTGTAGGCTTTGAATGAGTTTTTGTTTTTATCTCAACCAAACAATTCACAAACATATATTACATATAATACAGTATCTCTTTAAATAATGTATACTCCTGCGTGTTTCGACGTTTGTATGTCATTATCAGGGAGTTTTTTTTTTTTTACATTTGCTCCTCGCTAAGTGACATAAATTCTTAAAATTGCAGCTGTTAAAATTACAATTCCATAAAATTATTAAAATACGTATATTGATGTGTTTTTTGGTCGTTGTGATACAACAACATTTGTTTGACGTTATAATATCTTGTGCAAGTAGTGCGTATTTGTGGCTGCATATGTAGTCCCTTGTTGATGTTGTTTTATATATATATATATATATATATATATGTGTGTGTGTGTGTGTGTGTGTGTGTGTGATTTATGCTTGGGCATTGGTTGGCTGAAATAAAAACAATAAGAGATGCACGGTACATGCATTTAAATAATAGAGATTTTGGAGTGTTAACCTGATACTGATTATGAAGACTACTTTGTTGTAGGGTGTGACGCCGTGTGGTCTGGTAGAAAAGTATTGACATTTGTGAGAAATGTGCTTCCTCCATCTCTTACCCTGGAGTGTAGAGACAGTAATTTTCTACGAAGCGTTGCAAATTTCTACCATCCTACGTGGTACTGTACTCTAAAAGACATTATTTTTCAAAATACGACAGTTTCGTTCGCTTTATTGGCATTATGATTATCTGGCTATCCGACTGCAACCAGAGATCAGTTCCGAGTTCGTAAGCCGCCTGGTGGCGTGACAAGTGTTTGGCCACGGGAACAAGAGCCTACAGTAGATCACCAGTCACAATTCCAATAGGACATACGCCGACACCACTAACTCTGAAGCTGAAGTATGGGTCATTATGGATCATGAACGGACGACAGTAAAATGCGAGTATATTCACTGTCCTTTAAAGTCACTTTTACTAAGGTAAGACGTAATTTAACATGCTAGTTGGAAACGTGTTGAAATTAAATGAGATACGATTTGTTTCGTGTCTTCACCTTTTACCACTCTGTCAGAACTTTGTCCGTTAGAACAGTAAATTAAATCCTCTGTCTTTCAAGTTGCATAGTAGCAAGGATTGGCCGCGTGTGTAAGTACGGGGCACAAAAGACACACACACACACACAAACAAATTACAAGCATACGTGGTCGTCAGTAGTCTCATTCTATTCCTGTTCGTTAGTGGTGCATGTAGTGCAATACAGACTCTTGAAGCGGTACGAATGCTCAAGCCCCAGTTTCTTTGAACTACATGAGTCAATTGACACTCCTTAATTTGTTCCTGTATACTGTGATTCTGACAGGACAAAATCACAGTATGAAAGTAGACAATAAATCCGTCGAAAGGGTGGAAAAGTTCAAATATTTGGGAAGAACCTTAATGAATCAGAATTTCCATTCAGAATGAAATTAAAAAGAAGTTGAAGTCAGGGAATGCTTGCTATCCTTCAGTGCAGAATCTTTTGTCTTCCAGTTTTCAGTCCAAAAATTTAAATATTAAGATATACAGAACTATAATTTTGTCTGTTGTCTTGTATGGGTGTGAAACTTGGTCGCTCACACTGGGGGAGGAACGTAAGCTGAGGATGTTTGAGACTAGTGTGCTGAGGAGAATATTTGGGGCTAATAGGGAATGGGTACCAGAGGAGAGGAGAAAATACATACAGAGGAGCTTAATGGTCTGTACTCCTCACCAAATATTGTTCGGGGGATCAAATCGAGAAGAATAAGATGGGCGGAGCATGTAACACGAATTGGGGAGAGGAGAGGCATATACAGGGTTTTGGTGGGGAAACCTGAGGCAAAGAGACCACTTGTAGAACCAGGCATAAATGGGAGGATATTAAAATGGATTTGCAAAGAATGTGATGAGGGACATGGACTGGATTGATCCGGCTCAGAACAGAGACAGGTGGCGAGCTCTTGTGAATGCGGTAAAGAGCCTTCGGGTTCCATAAAATACGGGGAATTTCTTGACTAGCTGAGAACCTGTAGGCTTCTCAAGAAGGACTCTGCTCCGTGTAATGAATGATAATACCGTATTTCTGATAAGAAAAGTAACCATATCCCTGACGAAGACCGGGTACTTCTGCTCATCAGAGAACTCTATAACCTACGAAGGAGGCAGCACGGTGACCAAGCTGCGGTCTGTAGGACTGGGGCTAGTCACCCAGCAGGAGCTGAGATTCCTGTCTTCGCCACCATGTCCAGATATATTCTGGGGTTCACCCAGACTCCTACCTGTGGGTAAAGGCGTGGTGTGTCCCTGCGGTGGGCTGGACGGGCCGTGAAGCTGATCGCTGATGCCTGTCTAATCCTGAGGTTAAGATCACTTGGAAGTATGTATCATTTCCCCATACATATACATGGCGTAGTGCTTAATTATGGGGAGAGACATCTTTAGTCTTCACGAATCAATTGACATTAAGCTTAAGAACCACTGATGTTTATTCATCGCTGATGAATACATTCTTTTTAATTTTCTTCACTAATTGTATCCTAACCACGTGAAAGAAACAGGGGAGACAATATTCTTCTCCCTTTTATGGCGTTATGGAGTGAAATTTGGACGGGGAGAAAGCCATTCGACACGGTGGTAATCCGTGTGTTGCAGCCAGGATAGAAGGCGACCCTTGCCCCTCCTGTCAGGAACTCCCATAAATAACACTATTAAACTGGCAAGCCCCCCCGCCACGTTTAACTCCATGCTACCCTGCAGATGAATAACCACGTCACGTTAAACCTTTTTTTTTTTCTCAGACAAAATAGAAGAAATAAATATCTTCTGAACTGAGATGGAATAGATTCTTTATTTTTTAGCACACAAACTGTTAAAATGCGGTATGAAATGCTGTGCTTGTCCGGACTGGTGCTCCCCCCCCCCCCCAAATCTGTTAAGGCAAATGCCTCAGTTAAAAAAACAATTGCTCTTTTTTCTGGCACAATACCTTAAATTTGGGGAAGAAACAAATAAAAACTAATAATTGG
>Ga0131853_10013714_pt1 | contig 14858 bp, 10 predicted proteins | sample TergutLab28metaG_FD_92764 | JGI IMG/M metagenome (GOLD analysis project Ga0131853, IMG submission 92764) | Labiotermes labralis P1 segment gut microbial communities from Petit-Saut dam, French Guiana - Lab288 P1 (version 2) (version 2) | ecosystem: Host-associated > Arthropoda: Insects >... | reverse complement strand
TTTTACTCCATAGAAGAATATTTTCAGTATAAACCTATTACAAGCTGATAATGTGTCATGAATCATTTTTCATAAGATGAAAATACACAAGACATAGTCTTAATTCTATGTTTCATTCACCACAACATTATTATCTTAATGTTATTCATATGTATAATTTGCTGTTTGTATTTATTTTGTGGTCTGTACACTGACTTTTCTCTGCTTGTTAACTACAGCCTTATCTTTAGTGTTTTGTTATTTAACACAGTGGTTTTGATCCTATCTGTATTAAACATCATCATGTACTTGACTTGGAATCATCTTGCTTTGATTCCAAACATTTATTACTTCTATTACTCTTGACATGTTCTATATCCCGTTTATTGTTATTGTGGATTCATGGAACGTAAATAAAATATCAATATCAATATCAATATCAGATTTAAAGTCGATCTTGTTCGACCGTTATGTTCAGAAGGTTAACTGTTTCTTCAGCTCCACCTTGTACCTCACAGAGAACACTCTTTCCATTCTACAGAATAATGACATAAGTATGAATAGGTCTTCATGTAAAATGCCTGTTAGTTTTGTTGATTTTAACAAATTTGAATTTTGACAGCCAGATTTTAATAAAAATACCTAGTATAAAACTTCATGGTAGTCTGTCGTCCCGGAGCTGAGTTGTTTCGTGTTGGTCGCAGGCAGACAAACAGACAGACTACTGAAGTTAGTAGTTCATTTGCGCAACTCATTTTTCGAATGCGACTAATAATAGTTCTTAGAGAAACGAAGTGTGGACTGGATTAATTTTGCTTTGGGTAAGGAACAGCTGCAAGCTCTTGGGAACACAAGAATGACCCTTCGGTTTCTATAAAAGGCAGGGGATTTCTTGACTGACTGTCATGTCACAAGAAGACATTCTGTCCAGGGGGTGGGCGAGTGCCTGAGTGAGAGTGTGAACATGTTTGTTAATTGCTTTATTCCTTAAACGTTGCAGGGCAACTTGCACTGGTTGCCCTAAGTCTGCAATATATGCAGTAGAATTCTTTTCATCTGGCACCCACGAGATCATACAGGTGCCAGATTATCAAATATTTTGGATTATCAAACAGTACCTAAGTTCTTACAGGTAATTTTTTAAATTTTATTCATTTCCGTGCATTAATTGATAATACTGTAAAGCATGACAAGAAGATGCACAAATATTTCAATATACAGTTTTCTATTTAAAACATTATGACCGCAAAATGTTTTGGTCCGTTATACATCATCTTCACTGAGGAACCATATTAACCAATTATGTACAAAATAAGAATTAAGATCAAATTAAGCTAACACTATATGATGTATCTTGATATTCTGAAATCTACTCCTGTATACTTTCACTTCCTTCAGTACTGTGCTTGTCTTTATCCTTTACACCCGATGTTACAGTGATACTGGTATGTAGTTACAACTATCATTTTACTTCTCATTCACCTGTATGTGTTACTGTAATCCCAATTTGCGTTATATACTTTTAACATTACTTTCCAGAGCAGTTATAGTCCCATATTGTTTTATGTCAAATCTACTTCATATGGAGTATTCTTCACATATCCATTTCTACCATGGATTTGAAGATGTGAAGATATATTATATATTGTTGGCCTAATTTTATCTTAATTCTTGTTTTAAACATAATTTATTGATGCGGTTCCTCTCTGAAGACGATCATAATGGATCAAAACATGTTAACAGACATGATGTTTTAAATATAAAATTGTGTATTGAAATATTTGTGCATTTTGTTGGATATATTTTATAGGTAAATTTTTGTTACTGCATGTGTACTTGGGCTATAAAACTAATCAGAGGAGTATTTCATTTGAATATTTCCTACTGCTGGTTTATGTGTGTCAGGATCCCTTGTGTTCTTTCAGGATCTCTGGGGTCTTTTCATTTTCTACCAAGGATGCTGAATAACCAGCAGACCGTGGATAGGGTCAGGAGATACCACAAACAATGTAGAGACACCCTTGGAGACCTTTATAGAGGACTTCTGGATTTGGGAATATTTTTCTTAACTGTAAAAATATCATATTTCCAGAGTATGAGCATTCAGATTAAGGGAATTCCACTGTAATACTGTGTCATGTTCCATGATAGTTGCCTGCTATTTTATTGTCTGGCTTCTAAACATGTGTTTCTGTATATTAAAGTTCTGTAATTGCCAACTTTGAGTTGATGGTTGCCATATCACTCATCGAATGTCATAATAGCACAATCCAAAAATTGCCCATTTGGAGTTTTTACTACATTTGAACTTAAGTGTGTAACTATATCCGACAATAATGGCATCTAGCAGGGTATGTTTCAACAAAAAGTGTACTGATATTTAAGATGAAATTGTTATATTTTTTAGCTAAATTGTAGTATTAACTCCAAATGGCAATTTTTAGTTTTACCACTATTCCTTCACTGATATATAGTAGTATCAAATTATTAATTTGTAAGTTTCTGATAATGTAACATCTGTCTGATCTTTCTTAATGAGCAAGAAGCCTGATAAATTTGTTGCAGGTCATATAGATGTTGTAGCAATTATAAGCTTTACGGTGAAGAACCAAAAACGTGAAACAAGAATCACTAGCAGCATTCACAGAATACTGTAAAATTTGTTTCACTTATGATGACACACTTGTGTGTCCCATGGAATGCCACTTGAACTGAACGATGGTTACCAGCAGATAAAAGATATGAGGTTTTGGCAGCTGCAGAAATTTATAATGTGAATTTCTGGATTATGACACCATATAATCTCATACATAATTACCAGTATTCAGGATGAACCTGCTTCCCGTGTGTTTTGGAATACATCACCTACAAAATTATAAAACATCATAAACCATAAGCTCACCCAATTCAGACACCTAGAAGAAGATGCCTGTTATTGTGCGGTACTGTAACAAGGAGGTCTTTTGTCAAATTAGTACCTTTTACTAACAAATATGACTTCAAAGGCCGCTGGCATCTGTTATGTGATACTGTATGTGTATCTAGTTTACTTTGAAAAGACAACATGTGTGTGGAGGTTTGGAAGTTCAGTAATATTCTGTAACTTGTCCTGTTGTCAGTGCAGCTAATATGATGAAGAATCTGGACAAACATGACATAGTGTTTGTGATTGTAGTATATGAAATTATACATTATACAAACCCAGAGTTGATATCTTGGCTCAAAACCCTATGTGTTGATAACACATACTTCAGGGTGAAAATGTGCAACTTTTCAGAAGGATCCATTATGAACAGCCCATCTCAATCACAGATAGCTCTTGTTAGTAAACCAAACTGAGACGGCACACCCCTCCCTCCAACATGATGAAGTAAACTTATTTAATATCCAAAATATTGTGTTACTGGTATACAGCATTCATTTGCTGACAATCAGTAAAATCTATGAGCCAATTAATATTAAGTATAATACACAAGGTGCAAAATCCATATAACTGATTTTTATTTTTTAGGCATGAAAATTTACCATAGCAATAAACAGTCTGGAATGTTTAAATTTTTTGCTCTATTTTCATAGTCAATCAGCATACTTCTCTGCTTTGTGTAATTTCATGTACTTACTTACTTCCTTCCTTACTTACTTACTTACTTGCTTACTTACTTACATACTCACTCCCTCACTCACTTGCTTACTGGCTCACTCGTTCACTCGCTTACTTGCTTACATACTTACTTACTTACTTACTCAGTCCTTGTAGCAGAGACATTCTTGAGAAGCTAACTGGTTCTCAACTGGTCAAGAAATTCCCTGCATTATGCAGAAACTGAAATTTCATTACCACGTTTCCAAGTGTCCAGTCTAAGCCCCCCCCCCCCCATCCCTTGTACTGAAGCTCCATCTTAATATTATCCTCCCATCTACACCTGGGTCTTTCAAGTGGCTTCTTTCCCTCAGGTTTCCCCACCAAAACCCTGTATGCACATGTCCTCTCCCACATACATGCTACATTTACCACCTGTCTCATTCCTCTTGATTTGAACACCTGAACAATATGTAGTGAAGAGTGCAGATCATTAAGCTCCTCATTTTGTAGTTTTCTCTACTCCTCTGTTACCTTGTCCCTCTTAGGCCCAAATATTCTCCTCAGCACCCTATTCTCAAACATCTCAGCCTACATTCCTCCTACATTGTGAGTGACCATGTTTCACACCCATACAAAACAACAGGCTAAAGTATATATGTTTGGATAGCAGACTGTAAGATAAAAGATTCTGCACGGAATGTTAGCAAGCATTCCCTCACTTCCATCTGCTCTTAATTTTTTCCTGAATAGAATTTTGTTTTGTTAAGGTTGTTCCCAAATATGTGAACTGTTCTACCGTTCAATATGGATTTTTGGAATACTATTAAAGAAATAAGAAATAAGAAACAAAGAAACTATTATCATTTTTATAATGTGACTTCATCTTGCATTCTGATCTCAAGAAATGACCATGTACTTACTTTTCTCAGCATTTACTTCTAGTCTTATCTCCTTACTAGCAACTAGTACAGTGACTGTGTTTTTCTTTACAGTAAGTATGCTTCTGCCCAGCATGTTAACACCATCAACATAAGCCTATACTGATGTGTACCATTTAATTTCAAGCCATTCTGGTTTACTTGAACCCTCCTAATGCCATATTCTAAAACAAAGTTGAAAAGCAATGGCAATATAGCATCTCCTTGTTTCAAACCATCTTAATAGGAACATGTCAGAAAAGTGTTTGCCTACCTGGACTGTGCTGTAGGTTTCATTCAGACATATTTTTATTAGCCCTACAGTTTCATGGGTGTATAAAACTCAATGAGAATATTATACAAGAACCCCCCCCCCTAACTGAATCATAAGTTTCTTGAAGTCTATAAATACCTGATGCATTGCTTCATTGTATTCCCATTTTTTCTCAAGTATTGTCTATATTGCTTTGGTCTGGTTGCTGTAACCGTTGCATTTTAGCCTGCTTCCTTTGATCTAAAAATCTTAAACCTTCTTCGTCAAACCCTGGTTTATGCTTCTTCAATTCATGCAAAACTAGACTGTCTTTAGCTGGGGTTTTAATACTCTCTTTAATGTTTTCCCAACCCCTATTTATGTCCATGCTATCATTTAAGTCCTCCAAAACTGCAAACCTGTTTGGGATCTTAATCTGATACTGTTTCCTAACCTCCAGCTCACTTAGCTTCCTGAGATTAAATCTCTCTGCATCGAACTTCTGTGCTTCATGTTTACTTACTGCCTGCTCTAACTTTTGCAACTACCAAATAGTTATCAGTATCACATTCATCTGCCCTGAAAGATCGTACATCGAGTATAATCAAATGTCATTCCTATCTATCAGTATTTAATCAATGTGGATGTGAGTGTGCCCATTAGGAGAGGTACAGTCGTACATGTGAATGTTTTGGTTTGGGATCATTGTGCTCTTAACAACTAGATTTTTTGATGCGGCAAAGTATACTATTCAAATACCACAATCATTACTATCCTGATATACACTGTCATTCCTAATTGTCAGTTTGAAAATACCCTTTCTCCCCAGTTTTGCATTAAAATCTCTTAACAGAATTTACTTATGGTACTTAGGAAATTGATCAAACTGCTCTAATTTCTTGTAACACATTCATTTGAATTATTACTTTTCTCCTCACTTGGTGGTTGCAAATACCAAACAATGATATTACACCAGCGACCTCTCAGAACTACATATGACATCCTATCACTGTTCTGACATGACTAATTGCTGCATCCAAAATCAGTGTGCCTTTCAAAAAGAAAGTCATTGCTATAGGAACCTGTACTTGTATGTGGAGAGAACAGTCCTTGCATCTAAATCTGGCATGTGCTGGAGCATAAGGGACTGGTATATCACGTTTTACTAGCTGTTAGTTTTGAAACTGTTATGTTTACAAGAATTTGTAATCATTGCAGAAAAAATGACATACAAAACTATTGGACTAAAATGTGATAAGGTCCTTCCATCTTTAGATTTGTCTTCATAATGTATGCTTTGAAAGTGATTTCTCTGCCAGAATTTTGTGTTTATTTCTTGTGTACCAGTCTGAACTACATTTCTTCCCCATTGCACCTCACAGATTTGACCAATGTATTACTATGAGAGACAGAAATATTTCATTTAACAGTGCTGTCATTTGCTAAGCTTATGTAGTGTTAGTGGTAGGTGAATAAAATATAATAGTGGAACATTACTGGTGTGGTACTTACAAGGGAAAAGCCAAGTTCTCTGAGGAACACCTGTTGCAGTGCCACTTTGTTCACCACATTCGCTCATGGACTGGGTTGGATGGAACACAGTCCTGCTCAGTAGGAGGCCAGTGAATAACTGCCTGAGCCATGACATGCCCTGTCTAACAAAATGACTGGAGTTATACAAATCATGTCTTCCTTGTTTATCCATGTAAATTTGTTTCAAGCTGTTGCCCAACTTTCAGTGTGGTATTTTACTTTACACACTTCTCCATTTTATCTCTACTGAAAACATGTTTGTTTTGGATGACTATTGCCTTCCAAGCCTTCTTGGCTTCAGTAGACACACCCTATAACACGAACAAACGTATCATTTACGCCCATAGGTCAATCCAGGCAAATGTTCATATGTGTGCACTGTTTAGTACCTTCAGATAATCAAATTCAGTTTTCTGGTTGTAAGCAATGTGTTTCAGAATTTGCAGGTCAGTATTCTTCTTTGTTAGCTGTGTTGTTTGTTCCCACTTGCATTCAGTTGTCTTGGCCTATGTGTTGGCTGTTCCTGCCAACACTGACTGCAGCTTTTGCATATCAGCTCAGTTATGATCTGTCATACAAGTCCAAAGCATGCTACATATAGCCAGGGTACAAGTGAACACTCAAGATGGAGGTGGCAGATTCCTTCTGTAATTCATACCTACCTCTGAGATTATACAGCATCATACCCAGATGACTGAGTTTCAGCATGAACTGCTATTGAGGAGGATTCGTGATCTTGGCTGGGTGGAGCACTGTCAACTAGATTTCAGTGAGATTATTTTACCGTCTCAGCTGCATGAATTATATCATAGTTCAGGCAATTAGTTGCCAGCTTCTCACTACAGAGGCCTAAATTCAATCCAAGGGCATTCCATGTGAGACTTGTGATGGACAGAGTGCAACTGGTATAGGTTTATCTCCTACCTCTTTTGTTTTTCCCTGTGAATTATCATTACACCAGTGCTACATTCACATCTGTCATCAGGGACTGGTGCCATAGGCTGCATTGACAATGGACTTAGCCTTTTCCTACTAGTACAACTGAATGCCTAACTTTTAATGATGCAGTGATTCTGAATGATGTGTGAAATGATAAGGCTGATGCCTACACTGAGGCGCCGTCACAGCACGTGATTGGTGACTGAGGAAAATCACTTAAATCCTCACTTACTCAGTGAAATTTATGGATGTCTCCATGCCCACAAGTTTCTTGCACCTGTTTTCCATTGGAAAGTTGCTAGTATGCCACGAGACATGACCTTGTCTGTCAGAGCAGTTGCACTAATGCTGTCCTGTGGAATGTTAAGTCAACAGCATGTGACAAGAAGTTACAGTAAGATGCTGATGTTTGCATGCAGTATGAATCTTTATCAATTATGCCATTGTACTCTACAGTATAGTTGTAACAGAATGAAGTTCACTTGAGACAAACAATGGTAGCAAAACTACAGGATTTTTGCAGAGTTTGATTTTTCAGTGCTTGTCCTTTGTGTTTATGTTGTCTGTAGGTGTGGTGAACCTTTGTGAAACTGTGTGCCATAAACACTATAACTTCTAAGACGATCCTGTACTATGCTTGTTCGGTTGATGGACAGTGAGAGGGGTACTGGTCCTAGAGATGAAAAATAGCAAATTCTGCTGAGGGTTTTTAAGTGGTAGGGTAAAGATTCTGACTTGTGTTAGGGAGATGTTTCGTTCCAGTCTCTGCCAGGATATCATCTTTCATGACTGTGACTGTGTTTTTCCTCAGACCCTCCACATATATGATGGGTTAGCACCTTGAAATTAGGCCATGATTATCTCCTTCTGCATGCTGTTCAATTTATTATCCACTCACGCCTGCCCAACCAATCAATGCTATATTGTTATGTTACTGACATTTTTGCCACTTGAAGGACACGCGCAAAAATAATGAGTTCCTACCCTTTTATACTGTTAAACAAATAACTATTACAAAACTTGGTTGTGCGTGGGGAAGGTCTGTATATATCTCGATACACTAAACAGTAAATACCGGAGGGCCTCCAGAACTTCATCTGCAGGCAATTATAACAAAACGCAAGAAAAAAATTTGTGGGAGCAACATTGTCTCAAGTCAAAATAGGATCCAAAAATCGTATCCGGGAACATAACCACAAAATCAAGCTTTTGGTGAGGTATGGTTTTATAAAATATACGAAATTGTGTTCGACCGTCGGTTTCATGGCGGTGAGTGTGAAATGTGTGGGAATAAGTCATCAGTACACGTTTTGTATGAAAATTTGTTAGTACAGTCAGGAGTAAAAAACACAGGGAGAATGCGTTAGCTGACGTAAGTTCCAAGTAGGCAAAATCATTAGTCCTGTCAGCAAGACAACAGTAACGATCCGTAATATGCTTCCAGCTGCAATGAGTAAAAATTACCACTCGTCCAGGAGTCCAGTACGCCAATGCTTCAACTATTCGAATGTATTTGATTATGAATTTAACAGCAAATATTTTTCGGACTGTAGTTCTTTGCAGTGAAAAACTGGGGATTCTGATTTCAACCCCTGAATCCCAATTTAATGAACTTGGGTGCTTGTTAATGGTTTTGTCGTTGGCAGTAATCTGTGGCCTTTCGTCATACCATAACGTGGAAGACTCCAACTCTACAACCTCGTTGGAACACGTCGCCTGTCATCTGACACCTAGTTTACATTTCCTGTCAATAGATGTCACGAAAGGGCATAGGATCCGCAAAATGTGCTGAAAAATTGAAGTCGCAAGTAGTGACGTCAGGAAGTGGAAAGTTAAAAATGGCGTTGTGTTGTAGTTGGAGGTTTGCCTGGTTGTGCTTATTTTGTGTCGTCTTTTTGGGTCTGGGTGTGGGTTTGTCATATCCAGGTAAGATACATTCTAAGTACGTAGTAGGTTTTGTATTTTGTATTGGAAATGTCGTCTTGGTGTGACGGGCTGTGTGATTTCCAAGTTGGCAATGTATCATTTTATGTTTGAAGTACGCTAGAGCGCAGTAATCAGTGTATATGAGGGAAAGTGTGTGGGACATTTAACCACATGGTAATTAAATGAAGTACTTTATTCTGTCATTGAGTCTGTGATATCGAACTCGCTTGCCTGTTTGTTTGTGATTTCACGAATTGGCAGTCATTACCAGGAAGGTATACATAGCAGTGTAGGTTTAAATAAATGTTGTACGTGAGGACAGTGGAATGGAAAGCTTCGCAGAATTGTTACCATCGTCACACTTAAGTATTGATATAAAACGTTGTTTGTAGTGATGTTTCTCAGAAGCGAATTCATTATTGACATGAACAAGAGGTCATGATTCCTAACTGTAATGGTATTATTCTGTTGGTATGATGCAGTGACAACGGCATAATTGCATCATATTTGTAGCACAGTACATATCTTGTAGGAATTGTTTCATAACCGTAACAGGTCTAACCTGTCAGCGGCAGGAAATAACAAAATTTAATGCTCAATTGGTTGCTTGGTTTTCCGCTTATTCCAGTTACAACTTTGAAGTTCTTAAATTCACTCTCTCTTCTATGGTTATAAAATGTTCATTTGTTGTTAAAACGCAGTTGTTGTTTACATGGTCACCACGTGCAATGGTGTGTCATAGTTTTTCTGTGATATGATAATATTCAGTAAAAAGAGAAGGTCACGCATTATTGTATCTTAACATAAAGTACAGAAATTGTGACTTTTGTAGTAGAAGGGTTGCAGTTTGTCTAACCCAATGTTTTTCATATATAGCTTATGAAATGACAATGTCAGCAGCCCATGCTACATAGGATGAACAGTAGGATGATTAGTGAATTATGAATTGGAGAGGATGTGGAAGGAAGGAGTCATGACCAAATATGTGGTACCATTCAGGTATTTGCCTAGAGGGATTTTGAAGAACCACAAAAATCCCCAATCAGATTAGTAATGTGTGAAAATTCTGTTAGGAGATTTTAGTGCAAAACTGATCAGCAAAGACGTTTTCAAGTTGAAAGCAGGGAGTGAGAGTTTATGTGAAAATAGTAATGATAATGGTATTAGAGGCGACAGCATTGCCACATTGAAATCTTTGTCAGGGCATGACATTCTTGCATCAAAACATTTATAAATACACTTGGACTTCTCTTAATGGGAAGACTTACAGTCAGATAACATCTTGATAGGAGATGTCATTGAAGTATACTAGATGTCCAGTCTTTCAGGGGAACTGACTGTCATAGAAACCACTGTCTGGTGGTTTCAGATGTTAGGGAAAGACTTCATTAAATAAACGAGCAGCACAGAAGTTTGATGTGGAGGATTCAGTCTGAAGAAGCTAAACAGAGTTGGAAGTTCAGGCACAGGGTCAGCATAAACTCTCTAAAAGGTTTGCAACTTTGGAGATTTGGATAGCAGGGATGTCAGTAGGACTCTTGATGATATTACAGAGAATATAAAAATATCAGCTAAATGGAGTCTTGGTCAGTGGGGATGGAAACAGCCTAAACCATTGTTTGATGAAGAATGTTAAAAATTTCTATATTGTAGGAAGCAGGCTAAATTGCAGTGGTTATAGGATCCATTCAAGTTAATACACATAATCTGAACAATGTTGGACATTTAACAGGTAGTAGACATAGCAGGAACAAAAAGAGTGACCTTTTTTATCATTGTACTGTGCATTTTGATATCTATAAAGTTCATTCACCAACAAATGCACACTTTATTAAACTTGACAGAGTTTCAAAATTTACATTAAAAATCACTTCGGCTTTCTCCTACATGTTTCAGTCCACAACCATCATGAGGGAGCCTTCATTAGAGCCTAGCTAAAGTTATATTTTGGTTAAATTTCGGTAAAAAACTACGTTGTTATATGTTATGTGGTGGTGTGGCAGATGTCATAGGTATGGTATGTGTACTGTTCACTGTGTTGAGTGCACTCAACACAGCGAACATATAACGACATAGTTTTTTTTACCAAATTTTAACCTAAATATAACTTTAGCTAGGCTCTAATGAAGGCTCCCCGATGATGGCTGTAGACCGAAACACGTAGGAGAAAGCCAAAGTGATTTTTTAATGTAAATTTTGAAACTTTGTCAAGTTTAATAAAGAGTGCATTTGTTGGTGAATGAACTTTATAAAAAGAGTGACTATTTGAAGGTGCAGTTAAAGAACTTGAAAAGAACACGAACTGAGATGTGTTAAAGTTTATAGGGGTATAAGTGAATTTAAGAAGCCTAGAGCTGATTTATTTAAGGATGAAAGGGGCGATACGGTTGCAGATTTGCACAGTTTTTTTAATAGACTGGTGAATCACTTCTGTTTATGTGTGGGGTTAATGATGATAGGTGGAGTGATATACGTAGGACTGAGCCATTACTGCCTGAGTCCACAGTACCTTTGAGGTTGACATGGGTGTTGAAAATTGGAAAAGATTTAAATCAAGTGTTCATGAAATTTCAGCACTGTCAGTTCAAGCAGACGGTAGGACATTGCATTCTGAGATCCATAAGCTTATGAATTCTGCCTGGAATAAGGAAGAATTACTTCAGCTGTAGAAGGAGTCTGTTATTGTAGGTACCTATTTATGAGAAGAGTGATAATACAGATTGTAGTAATTATCAAGGCGACAATATTTTATCCAACATCCATCTGTCAAGTTTAACTCCATATGCAGAGAGAATTATTGGGGATCATTAGCGTGGATTTTGACAAAACAGATCAGCTACTGTTCAGATGTTCTGCATTTGTTGGGTGCTTTATAGACTTCTTGAAAGCCTAGTTAGGAGGGAGGTTTTGTATAACATTCTGATTGAATGTTGCCTGGGTGAAATTAATTAGGTTAATAAGTGTATTTAAATGAAGCCTGTAGTAGGGTGCTGAGGAGGATATTTGGGCCTAAGAGGGTGGAGTTAAAATGATACCGGTGGAAAATGGTTATTGAGGAGCTTCATGATTTATGGTCATCACTATATATTATTCTTGTGATGAAATAAAGAAGAATGAGATGGGTGGGTTGTGTGGCATGTGTGGGGGGTGGTGAATGCAGGGTATTGGTGGGGAAACCAGAAGGAAAGAGACCACTTGACAGATTAGGAATGGATGGGAGAATAATACTGAAATGCTTCTTCAAGACATGGTCATGGACTGGATTGGCCTGGCTTGGGATGGGTACAAAATGATAGGCCTTTTGATGGCAGGGGTGAACGTTCCAGTTCCATAAAATGCATGGAATTTCCTGGCTTGGTGAGGAATGATTTTCTTTTCAAGGACTCCAGTGTATGGAGTTAGTTTATTGGTTGTTGGTTCTGCATAGTCTGGGGTACCCACAGCATAGTGTAATAAACAATATTAAATACAAATTAGTACGTTGAATAGTTTCTTATTTGTCACGTGTCATATGTAGCTGGGAACCCGGTTTATAAGTTGTATTCAGCAAGGACACATGCGGTCAGTATCATAGTTTTGTAGTTTTGAAAGGTACAGTCTTTTTAAAGTTAAAAGTACTGAAGAATATGCAGTAATTCAGAGAAAGATATTTGGAAGTAAGTTGGAAATGTAATGGATATTTCATGTTCAGCTGTGGATAGCTCAGCATAATGATTGGGATGCAGGTTGGGTGGCGGGAATCTGAGTTCGATTTCCGGCCGGAACATAAGATTTTTCTCCTGTGTATGTGTGCAGACCTGCTTTGAGGCCTAGTGAACCTCCAATTCGGTGTATACTGATGGCCCTATATTGGGGGGGAATCGGCCAGAGCATGAATCTGACCACTTAATCTGTCTGGTGCCGAGGTTAATGTGTGGAGCTATACCTGTTATCCCCCAAAATTCTTCATGGTATTGGCACTTAATTAAGGAGCATGGTTGCGGCTTTGGATCAGAAGTACAATTTGTTAGTTGAACGATAGCGAGTAAATGTTTTGTAAGTTATTATTACAGAATTCAGAAGGAAATGTAAGTTTTTTAGCTTGTTTCCAGTACATGTGCCCTTTAATGACTTTAATAAGCTGTTGTGAAACCGTTTGTTTCTCAGAAGGACTTCCATGGAGTTACATATAGAAGATTCCTGAGAATGTATTGTATGCTGTTTGTCATGATGATGTGGCCAGTTGTTTGTTATTCTTTCGTCTGCAGGTACTTCTAATCACAGTAGGCTGTAGTCTTTCAGTAGAACTGCCTGAATTGTGTTTGTTAAGTTTCATAGTGGGTACCGGGTTTCTTTCCCGGAGGTACGACTGCCGGGGCGTGGGGATGACAAGGTTGTGCCTTCATTCCATACTGAGCGTAACTCGCTAAATATTAACCAAAGCGAAAATTACATAGAAAATGAAACATGATGTGTGTCTGGTACATCGTTCGTAATTTGTTGCCGATTACGTTGTTATTAAATAACATTTAGCGAACATGGTAATTCTATTTTAAAGTTTTTTTTATTATATTTGTCCAACAAACGCACAGTATATGTTTCTTAAAGCATTCCTACATATTTCGACGTTTATACATCATCCTCAGGGAGTCTCTTACTATGTACGCTAGAGGTACAAAATTAATAAAATGGAAACATGTATGCAGGTGATTGTTACGGAAAATCAGTAGATGAAAATATTTAAAACGCCATAAAATGTGTCAGGTTGCTTGTGTAATTCGTAAAATGCTTTATCTCTCATTTATATTTCCACGTTACCACTTGCAGTTGCCATTTCGTGGTGACGTGCGTTATCAAGTTTTCTTGTGGATGCTTGGCAGTTTTAACGGATGGGGTATTGGCTGTTCGATTGCGCATAATAACCCTGTCTTTCACACTCCTCGGAGATTTTTTTGCGTGTTTTACTTCCAGACGAGAGAGCATCTTGAAATCGCGACCGCTTAGGTATAAACGAGCATAACAACCTTCAGCGGCAGAAGTCACGTGCATGTCTACTGTGTCGGCTAATGCAGCGTTTGACTTTTTTTTATTTCACGCGATGCACATTGCAACCTGAACTGGTTGCTGATCACGTGAACAGAGCCGTTCAAATGTCACTACTGGACCATCCATTGCAGGCTGCAGCATTATTCAATGTATCGTCGAAGTTTTTTTAGGCGGCCGGTGCGTAGGGCTGACATCCTCACCACCTTCATGTGCCGAATGTCTTGAAATCTGGGAGCCTCACCCTCCTGGAACCCTCAGGGCCTGTCCAGGCCTGTAATAGGACTGCTTTACCTTTACCTTTTTCTTTGAACCCAACCAAACGTTTAAAGCCTAGCGGTTGCCACGTGCACTGCCTGGTTGACGTTAACACTATCCATTTTGCTCACGCAGTTTGTGTAATCGTATGTGTACCATACGATCCTCAGTAAAGACTGCTTGTTTCCACATACAGCATGCACCGATTGGTACGAACTAGACCGTAACGTGACTTAGGCTGCTAATCGCCACGTCCACACTGCGGAGCCGTGGTTCGATCCCGGCACAGTCCGTGTAAGATTTAATAGTGGGAAAAGTGGCACTTGAACAGGGGGTTTCCAGTACCTTGGGGGGGGGGGGGGTTCTTTGAGAAATCATGCCACCGATGGTCCCTCCTAATTTTCCTCTCCTTTCTTCTCGTTCTCAAAGGACAAAGGGCGAACCCCGG
>Ga0131853_10013712_pt1 | contig 14861 bp, 9 predicted proteins | sample TergutLab28metaG_FD_92764 | JGI IMG/M metagenome (GOLD analysis project Ga0131853, IMG submission 92764) | Labiotermes labralis P1 segment gut microbial communities from Petit-Saut dam, French Guiana - Lab288 P1 (version 2) (version 2) | ecosystem: Host-associated > Arthropoda: Insects >... | reverse complement strand
TTAGTCCGCACGCGAACTATACCGACAGAGCGGCCGCCGCCGGTCGGCGAAGTTAGTGCCAACTTTTGCGGATAGAGGGGTGTCACGTGGTAAGCGCAACGGGTCCCCACAGCCGTTATCTCTTTTATAGACCTGGAGCCGCTACTTTTTTCATTCATGTAGCTCTTCAATTGACCTCACGAGGCTGAGTGGACCCCGTTCTAGATCCAATTGGTAGCGCCGGGGATCGAACCCGGGACCTCTGTATCTGTAGCCAGAAACTCTGACCACTAGACCACAGAGGCGGTCGCCACAATCCCAACTACTGCCTTTAATGTACACACCACCATTGTCATTTACAGAATATAGACTATTTACAAACCAAAACCTATGACCTACCTGTTGTTCTATCCATCTTCCAGTAGTATTTCAGGGTCCATTTCATACACCATCACTACAAACAACCACTGCCCTTCGCCATTATTTGTATCTACTTTAAATACCCGAGCCACAAACAAGCATATACACCTGGCTGACATAAGAGCATGAAATATTGAATAACATCCCAGAAGATTATGTTAAACCAAAATGTCATAAATAACTGGCAAATATAGACAATACCACAAATTCATTATTACTACTACCCCTTTCAAGAGGCCATTTTGACCTCGAATGATTTTGTGGCTTGTATCTTTGAATATGCCCCTTCAAATAACAGTAGCTCAGCAACAGTTTCATTTAATTGCCTAACTATCCTCTCTGGATTGTAACTTAACAAATGTTGGGAAGTCTCTGATTAAAGTCCTGCATTTCCTAGGACAGACACAAAGATGCTTAAGTAATAACAAACAGTGACTGGTGTAGTTTAAACAGAAAAATTTCATTCTTCTTCATTCTTCAGGATACACTGCTGGAAGTTAAGCATAAATTCCACCTCCTAGATGTCGGTTGGCTGCCTGGAGACTACAAATTAGGGTTACACTTGAAGCACAGAGACCATGACTTGGCATGCTACATTGTCACATGTAGTCTCACATGACTGGCACTTCAGGTTTTACATGCAAGGTTAAATCATGGGACTTCAGATAAAAGGAACTTGGTTAGTAACGATTCCAGTTGTAAATGCTGTAACACTTTCAGTCTTCAATAAAGGCTCTATTTCATAAATAAATTCATTTTCATTAATTACATTTTACACTCTTAATTCCTTACTCTCTTTTACATCATCAACTCCCATTTGCATTTATGTGATTTGGATATTTGCTACAAGCGGACTGGATTTGTTAGTCAATGTGCTCAGACATTTCAGGTTAGCTCATTCATTACACACCCAAGAAAATGAGGTTATGTACCAGTGAAATATGAAGTCAATGAGGTAAATACTTAAATTTCATGTTTGTAACTTTGTACACTGCATGAGTTTAATATTAAAGCCAGATATCCCAGAACTTTCATGTGCAACACAAAACAATGACATAAATCCAACACAGTACACTGTACAACCAAGTTACATGAAAGGATCAAACAGCAACTGGAATTCAGATGTACTTCCTGTTAACCCTGACAGGGTGCAGAAATCACAGGGGTTAACATATTGTACTCACCTAAATAGTAGGCATCAACTAAACTATGTAATGGGACTGCACTCAACAATAGGACCAAACAACTGCAACGGATGAATGAATTCAATTTTAATGCTGTATCGCAACATTACATTTGTATATGAATTAGGACACATGAACTTGCTCTTGTTAATAATCCTTTAATTCCCCAAGTTGTAATTAATATCCATATTGCATATATTTAACTTGCTATGTTTTATATGTGCACACACTGCAATTTCTAGCTGTGATACACTCTGGAACTGTCACTGAACTGGAAGGCTGGGAATGACATGGTTGCAAAAGCCAAAACCCACAGATGGTTCGAAAGCTCACGGAAGAAAAAGATAAACATCAGTGATTTATACATCCATTGTATTTGGTTTTGTTCCCAATGATGGCCCAGAAGAGGCCAAAAAATTTAGGAGATGATGATGATGATTATAATGCAAACTGTGTGCATTTTGTTGTACTGATATTAGGCAATGTCTGATGCACAGAAAATATGGAAAACATTGAGATGAAAAGATGGTCAAAGCACAATCATGACATCAGATCATCACACATGGATCAGTTTAGTAAATTCTAAAGGCAGCACTGTCAATACAGTGTGTGTGGGTGTGGGTGTGTGTGTAAGACAGTGAAAGAGAGAGAGCACATACACACAAAATATGTCCCAGGCATCTGATGGAAAACCAGAAGGGTGATTGGTGCAAAATTCTTCGAACATTCAAAACAAACAAAAATTCCACCTCCCAAACATTGTTACTGGGGGTGATTCAGAGTCTTTATCTATGATCCTGAGACAAAACACAAGAAAAAGTAGCAGGTCACAAAAGTTCAGCACCAGGTCATGCTGAATGGTGTTAATTTATTTACTTATTCATTTTATTAACCTACTTGTCTATCCATTCACCTGCTTATTTGTTGGTTTTCTTATCTCTTTATTTATTTCACTTATTCATTCATTCACTCATCTTCAACTTGTGCAAGGTGCACCCAAACTTTTCCCGACTGGACAAAAGAAATATTACGTTTTTGGTACTGAAGTTTGCGAACATCTGGCGGACGCCATCCTATGGAAAAGGCTGCTAAAATGGAGAACCAGCTAGATCCTGCACAATGACAGTGCGTCTTGTCTCACCTCCCTCACAATGCACCACCCTTTATTGAGTACCAAATTCCACCCATCACCCCACAACAGTTCTCTCCAAATCTTGCTCTGTGGCACTTCCTGCTCTTCGCAAGATGGCTCAGAGCTCATCATTTTGCAACCAATGAAGAAATTCAACACAATGCAACGTCACATATCACAGACCTACCAAACGTTCCAGCAGTGCTGCCACTGCAGGCAGCACTGCTGGGGCAAGGGTGTACATGCAGAAGGCACGTACTTCAACTGTGAGTAGGTTAGGTTTTATTCACATCCTTTTTACTACAAATTATGCCTTCATTCCAGGAACTTTTGGATCCCTCCATGTATATGAAAGACCAGCTACATTCTGCGCAGCATTATCATAGTGGATCACTGCCCCGCACCACAGCACAGCAACATGCCTTCACGTGGTGGATGTCTACTGCAACATGTTTGCACACTTCCCCATGTCTAAACACAATATTGTTACTGTAATGAAAATGGATAAGAATATTTAAAAATGATGACCACAAGACTTCCTAGGCTGCTCAGATACATGTCCTCAGTTCAATGATCTCTGTGGCATTTTGCTAGCAAAAGTAAATGAATGTTGGTTGGATTACACAAAATAATTCTATTCAAAATTAATAACCAAGTTTGGGAATCCTTGCTGTGCTGTAAAAAATATCCCTTGGAACACTTCTCTCCACTATGGTTTCAAATTTAGCAATCCGTGGCCATTATATCCCTAAAGGATACAGCATACATTCAGGCAACTTCATACTCTAACACCACAAATTATAGTATTTTGGGAAGAATAATTTGTTTTGTGTAAAGATATTTATTTATCTAAACACAGACTAAAAACTGCGGTGGGAAAGGCACAACATGTCCCAGCACATGAAATCAATCAAACAAACAACATGTTTGCATTTCTAAATTCACACACCACATAAAGGTATAAACACACTTCACTCATGCAAGCACTGATACTTGTATCAAAAACTCCTTAATTAACCACACTGATATAATTTTGTACTTTACGCGTGATTACCCGTTACACCTAGCAATGTTACATCACACTGCCTGGATGTGTACGAAGATGAACAGTGAGACCCCAACTCTGAGAGAAAGCTTTCCCACAGAACACACAAACATGTGGTTTTTCACCGGTGTGTGTGCGCCTGTGTTTTGAAAGAGATCCCCTACGAGAAAATGCCCTTTGACATACTTCACATTCATATGGTTTCTCTCCTGTATGAGTTCGAACATGTGCAGTAACCTGAGAACTGTTGGAGAATGCTTGGCCGCATATATGACAACTGAAAGGTTTCTCTCCTGTATGAGTTCTGAGATGAGCAGTAACATGTGATGGATAAACAAACACCTTATCACAAAAATCACATCTGTAACATTTCTCAGGAGGTTCTCCCGTGTGACAGCGAAGATGCATAACAAGACACGCCTTCATGGCAAATGATTTTTTACAATATTCGCATTGAAATGGTTTTTCTCCCGTATGTGTTCGGCGATGTCTTGCTAAATGTGATCGATTGGAAAATGCCTGACTACACAATTCACAACTGTATGGTTTTTCCCCAGTATGTGTACGGATATGTTTCTTAAGGTCACTGCTATTAGAAAACTGCTTCGTACAAAATTCACATGTGAAATGTTTTTCACCAGTATGAGTACGTACATGCACAATAACATTACCTCTTTCCGAAAACCTTTTGTTGCATATGTCACATCTGTAAGGCTTCACACCAGTATGAGTTCGTTGGTGTCGATTAAGGTGGGAACGTGTAAAGAAGGCCTGATCACATAATCCACATTTGTGCGGTTTTTCCTCCATATGTATACGCATATGCATCCTAAGTTCATAGTTGCTAGGGAACAAATTATTACATTCATCACACGTATAACATTTAACTCCTGGTGACTTCTGTTTATCATCAGTATGTCGCTTGTGTGTCTTCTGTTTTTTACTACCACTATTTAAAGCTTCTATTAGTTTTTGTATATCATATGAGCAGCCATCTGGAACTGATACATTGACAGCAGAAGCACAGTTTTGTTTTCCAGCATTTAAATTGCAATGTGCTGAAGAATCGCCATCATTGGCATTCGCTGGAGTTGATGGATCATCGTTATTGGCATGTGAATTCAATGATGCTGATGAAAGGCCTTCACTGGCACATACTTTCAGTGGTGTTGAAGAACTGCCACTATTACCAGCATCTGCTCGCAACTCAATCTGATGATTTTCACTGCAAACAAAATCTCACATTACATTACACTGTAATGCCGCTCATTTTGTTCAGCTTTCATCTTTTTCTGCAACATTTTCTGTAGTGTCAAATTTCTAATTTTTATCCTGCCTTAGTGACAACACTATGTTCACCATCATCAAAGCACTTAAACAAAGACGTTCTCTTACAACAGCAGTAAGAATATGTCACAGGAACAGATCCAACATCAGATCAAATAGAGTCTCCATCAGATGTAATTTCATATTTTTGTTTGTGCAAAATGTTTTGTACACTTTAAAAAGTGAACATTCAAATGTATCAAGTTTCACTCCAAAAGAACACAGTGGAATTATTATAAATTTAAAAAACTGGATACCAAGTCAAGTGTTCATGAAGGAAAGTGGCATCAAATTACATGTCTAATAATCTATCTGGTAGGTACAAGCAGCACCTAAAAACGAAATGTACCTGTGAGATTGTAAATTTATATGCTTACAACTACTAAGGTCCAAGAATTATACAGCACTAGTTGCACAGTCATTTATTTGGTATGATGAGTATCTACATGTCTCATGACCATAACCATGCATGCAGCTAACCACAAACTCACCTGACACGCACATTACATTCCCCTCTTGTTTCTTCTTTCTTCAGTTCTTCCTGGACTTCAGAACCATCCCAAGAATCTTCCTGCAATGAGGCAATTTACCTATCATCATCATCATCATAATCATATATAATCAGCTACATGTCAAAGAACAGGACAATAAGAAAGAATAATTTTCACATAAATTATTCAGGGGGTTGTAATTATTTAATGACATCTCATCAGCTTCATGCCTTGGCCTCTTTATCCTTCCACAGCACATGAGCTGTTCTTGTAGGGGTGGCAAGATAGAAGTCCTGCTCTATGCAAGAATTTATATCTGTCCAGCCCAAACATCATCATTGCAATGGCCGCCACATTAACACCAGTTATCACATTCAACCAAATTTGTTTGTACAGGTCAGTATTCAATAGCTAACTGCAAGCATTCAGGCACCAATTACACAAATACTTTATAAATTCTTAATTTGTGTCACCATAAAAAAGAAAGCTTCAAACTAACTGCTTACATGAACACTTGGGGTGACTGGAACATATCTCTCCAAGTAGCACAGAAAATGTACTTCATATATATATTGTTTACTTAACAATGCTCTCAGTATGTCAGATGACACAACATCAAATGGTGCAATAATCAGTGAATGATAAACTCAAAACAAAACAGCCGTGGCTTAATTTCAGGTACTATCCCGGTATATGCCACAACAGACTGAGGAAAACCAAGGAAACATGTCTGGATAACCAACTTCCAGGTTTGAAAGAAATTAATGCTCCATGCAAGATCTGAAATTCAAACATAAATGTCAGTTTATGTTCAGTACCTCTCAGAAGCTTCAAAATGCGCCCCCCATTCTATGGTTAGTCTAATCAGAAACCCAAGAAAAAAAAATTATTTTGTGTACTGCAATATTCAGTTCTGTAAATTTGGATTCCAAATTTTAAGCTTCACAAGTCTGAAACAGGTCAACATCCATACGAAAATAAACTACTTAACAAATTATACATTTATGAACAACAAATCCAAAATTATTTTTTGTGTTAATTTCAAATACAGTCTCACTTTTATGGCATCGGTGAGCATGGCAGCTGTCATGGTATGTCCCAGCAGAAGCAGGTATCTATGCAATAAAGCTGCCAAGCTCAGAGACACCCTGTAAAAAGAAGTAAATGTTTTTTTCACACTACGGACAATACACACCAACTCTTGCTTCACTTCAACAAAAGAGAATGGTTCAGGAAGATGTTCTGGTTTTACATCAGCCTGATCTCCATGTGATGAAGACCTTGAACGAGTCTCAGCCCTTGGGCCTGGTTCTTCTTTGACTGTATCCATATTATGCTGCAAAAGAAGAGTTCCCAAACAGGTGATACAGTCTGGTACAACTCCAAGAACATTAAACGTGAAATTAACACACTGTGTTGGCACAATACTACTGATGATTATCACAGTTCTTCTGAATAGACAACAGCAGGTACATTATACAAACACATAAAAAAAACATACAAGAAAAGGGAACTGAAAGCCAGTAAAGAACGAACGCACAACTGGCCGTAACATACGTACAATCGTTTTATTTCTGTGTACCTCCTGTTGTCACAGACGAGAACCATAATCTCACTCAATAATAATCATAACCCAAAGCTGATGGAAGTCAATATATCACAAATAACGCGAAATTCTAACGCTACTTCTCAAGGATTTCATAAAAATCACGCCACCTAAAAGTTTTTACTTCCGTATGTGACATGATTACACACCTGAAATGACAAATACGCGCATAGTACTCACAACTGTCGTAATATCGTAACTTACAGACTACATCTACCACGCGGGAACTTTCGTCCACAGATTATTTACCTGCTTTACAGCGTTCAATTTGAGCATGTTGGCAATCCCTGAGTGTCCAAGATATGGAGTATACGCCTTGTGAGCTCTAGGAACAAATTTTCGATTTCAGAACCACAGAAAATTATCACAGCATTTACAATATCAAATAAGGATTGCACCCACTTTCCACCAATTACAGATCATACATAGCCCCAAATCCAATCAACGTGCTCAGCCACTGCCAGTGTCACTAATTTTCATTCGGTGTATCCGTAGCAGAATTACAAAAACCGTATGTATATGGAAATAGTCAACGCTGTAAATAAAAGTAACAAAAATGTTTGCTTAAGAAGCACTGTCAAGAATTGAAGTCGGTATAAAAGTGTACAACAGTGTTAATTGTTAGGCCTAGTATGGTGTGACGGGTTTAAAAATGTAAATTATTTTATATAACGACATAGAATACCAATTACAAGGATAGAGTACTTACTCGACAACAGTTATTTACTACGCCACTGCACAACAGATAAATATTAACTATTAATGCAGTTACGTTATATACAAAACAAGATCAAAAATACAGATACAGAAGTAAATGTTAAATAGACATCAATGTATATTTTATGTGCCAGACTTTCAAATACTAATATGTCATATGTAAGTAAATTTAATTTTATTTAAGTTCAAAATATACATCTACAGAATAAAAGGAATTTTTATATTAAAATTTCTGTGAAACAAATTTAAATTTCTCGGGATTATCAGACTCCCTTTTAATATAAGAAGGAGGCATATTAAACACATTAACACCGAAATTGTACACCCCCTTCTGGTATTTAGTCAAATTCACAGATGGTTGGTGAAAATCTGCATGTGTGCCTAGTGTCAATGTGATATTGCACATATATTATTATTATTATATACTGTATATAGGACATGAACATCATTCTGTCATGCATTAAAGCCTTCCATAGTTTGCCATCTACCATGCTGTCACAAAACCAAGGCAACCTTTTATTTATTTATGTTATAGTCAATTCAGTCACCCATGACACCAGACACATCAAATTCAATACATACTACATACATTTAGCCAAGTATTAATTCATAAGCCATACATCACAGAAAAGGCAAAACCAAACTTAAAACACATCACACTAAAACAAATATATGATGTGCAAAAAGTCACACATAAATTAGTTTTTATTTATTTTATTATATTTTTATTTAAATATTCATACCTCCTTTGACAAAAGTATGCAGATACTAAGATAATGAAAGTATGCACTGTGATAAACATCTGATAATAATAATATTCAGTAAGACACATGTTCATCCACAGAGTAGAAAATGTGTTAAGAGTAAGAAATACTTCAGCTTTCTTTTGAATTCCTGTATCTTTTCTAGTTTCTTTACTTCATGACTTTTCTTGTATAATTTTATACCCATATTTGCAACACAATTTCTAAAAGGTGTAGTTCTGAAGAATTGGACATGAATATCTGATTTATGGCACATACAATGGTCATGGATTCTTCACTTAGTTTCATTTGTTCCCAATAAATAATTTTACGTAGCATAAACTTCACTTACTTATAAACATGACAATGGGAGTAACTGAAGGTCTCTAAAATGATTCCTACAAGAAGCATTTCAGCCCAAATTACTAATTATTCTTATAAATTTTTTTGTGTTTAATTTAAAAATCCTTTTGCTTTCAGGATCACCACCCCACAAGGTCAAAGCTATCTCAGCTGAACATTACAATGTGCAAAGAACATGTTTTTTGAGATATATGGACTCATTATATTCTATAGAGAATTCATCTTATAATTGCTTGTGTTTAATTTTCAGCTTAAATATTTAATGTGACTGATTACAAATTTTCATTAATGTATATACCCAAAAATCTTGTTTACACTTTGTATCGAATCTCTCTCCCTTCAAATATATGCGGTGACATTGTCGTTTACTCTGCAAAGTATGGAAGGACATTGCCATCACCTCTTCAGCATTAACTACAAGATTATTAAGCTCAAACCACATTTGTAATTCATTCAAAATATTACTTATTTTATACTGAAGATTAGTCACATTGTCCCCTAATACTAAAATGTTTGTGTCATCCACAAATAACACTATTTTTGAGTCCATAATGTTTAGAGACAAGTCACTGTGTATAATAAAAATAACATTGGGTCAAGAACACATCCCAGCGTACACCTAACGAAAAGTAAGAAACAGGAAGATTATGTCTTATAATATGATCATTGTAGATGGCATCCTGTTACTGGGCAACACCTGATGCTATTTCCAGTTGGCGTAACATATGGAGCATGACGAACGGTGATATTCGGAGGAAAGAAGTGCTCTTCAATGTAATCAACAGCAAACCATTTGTTCTACTGTGGTTACAACATAGTCAATTATGTATAGAACAAAAATATTTTGACATAGAAGAGAAGGAACTGTTTTCACTATTGATTACAACTACAATTACTGAAAGGCAAACTGATGATTTAAACAGTACGATATGAGAATGCCTCAGTGCATCACACAACAGAATACAGAAAACGGAGAGACAAATAAATGTACAGACCTTCCAGATGTCATTATTTCCAATAAAGGAATGGCTACAAAGAATGGGCCCTTCGATTGCCATGTATAGGGCACAAATAACAATTAAACATTCACGTATGGACACGTGTGTCAAATGAAAGCTGTAGAAAACAGGCACCCTATCATATATCACCCTTTTGTGTAATTCATGGCAAAACTTTTACTTACTTTTGATTCATATAATGTAGGGGCTATACTGAACCGACATTTCACGTTGACGAGCAATACCAAATTAATAAGCATCACTCAAGTACTGACAGCTTCTCATTTATACAAAGTAACTGAAGCATATGTGTGGTGTTGCAAATTACATTATTTGTATTCGAGAACATTTACTCCAACTGAAACTCAACAGCCTACCCTAACATCACAGTTGTATGCAATCAACATCACAGACCATTTACCAAACCATCCAACTTACAGCATGCAAAACATTATGTCATTCAATTAATTTAGCAGACAGAGTCACAAGTCACGCTGGAAAGGCAGTGGCCATTATCAGCAACAGGTCATGCCTGACAGACCAAGAAGAAAAAACCTTGAAAATCCATGTCTTGCACCATCCACACATCCACAAAAGATACTGTGTAATGATTGCTCACAATATGAAAATTGCTGTTGCATGCAGCTGCAGCATGACACTGGCCATGCACTGCCATTTTGTGTAGATGTTAAGAATACATTCTCATGCCATGATATTCCAGCAAATATCCTTACCTTTGATTGTCACACCCCATAACTCTGCATTTGAATAATGGTAATTAATATACACATTCATTTCCGCAGTATTCATTCACAGTAAAATTTACACACACCTTCAGAATTACATTTCAACATAATCTTTGCTCCCTTTGCTACATCACTGTTCAGTACAATCTGTGTTCCTTCTGAGACAACCCGTGCACAGCATCAAAATGCGATAAACTCTACACTCACTTTGATACATCATGTGTACAGCAACACAATTTAACATAGTCTGTGCATACTTTCATTCACCCTGTATACATTAACACAATCTGTGAGCACTATGATACATTACTGTACAGATCATACAAGTTAAAACAGTCCAAACTCACTTCCATACATCAAGTGTACTGTACTGCAGAGGTAATGTAACAAAATGTTTTGAGGTTTTATGTTCAAACACTGAATGGCATTAAAATTAAAGTCTTCCATGATATGACACTTTGTACTTTGATGGCATTTCCAGCATTTTAGAGAAACATGTTGCCTCCAGATGAAGGGCAGAAGATGGAGACAGCATGACCCCCCTGAACACTTACGTGTATCTATATAACTGCACAATGTCACGTCACAGAAGACCTTAGTGTTCATGAAGGAAAGTGGCACTAAAACGCACACTGTACTCATCTGCTTTATTCTGTGAGAAGGAAAACAACTCACTTTATCGTAAAATATAGAATCGTCCAATCACACGTCACTATGCAATAGAAAACAGGAATATTCAACCTAATCATCCTTGGAAGAATGCAGCACCCCACACACAACTACCGGCAGAATAGAAACAATCCAAGCTGCACAGCGTTACACCACCAGTAAGATAGCACGCCTCATCCCAAACTTCCTATTCACTTTCATTTTCAGAATTTCCTCCTTCAGATCCAGACCCTAAAACAAAGAGAGGCAAAAATACATATCCTGATTCTTATTCTCTTCCTTCTATGTCTTCTTCTTCTTCTTCTCTTCACACAGTTAGGGCACTAACCAAGCGGTTTTGGACCTAGTATTCCGTCTGTCTGTCCATCCATCTGTTGCTTTTAACTCTTCAGCACCAACTCCTTTGTGCTGTATGTCCTGTAACTCCTCACATGCTGCCAGCCTCCATGCACTGTACTGCGTGGGACCATTTAAATATGAAATTTATTCATCCTGGGCAGTACTTGGAATTAAAAACCAGCAACACTGAAGGGTTAATGATCATTCAGGCCTTGACGTTTGTGTGACCATGCACCACTAGTACAATGATATCAGCAACCAACAAGATGCAGCAAAATTTGTTTATCGATTCTTTTAAACTTACACTACATGTTTCAGGCTACAGTTCCACCCATCTTCAGGAGCACTTTGACTACATATACAGCTTTTTGGAACTGTCTGCTGCAGCAGACAGCTGAGTCGGTACATTGTTCCAAAAAGCTGTATATATAGTCAAAGTGCTCCTGAAGATGGGCGAAACTGTCGCCCGAATCATGTAGAGGAAGCTTAAAAGAATCGATAAACAAATTTTGCTGCATCTTGTTGGTTGCTGACATCACTGTATCATTCAAGCCTTCTTCATGTTCTGACAAGTCAAGAGCAATTCATTTTGAGGCTTTATTTTACAATGTGTTAGTAAAACAGCCTATGTAGTAACAGCTGTATGATGACCATTAAATGGTGAACAACAATTGGAAAGGATTTTTAAGGAAGCAGTCATGACCTACTCAATATACTGTATCAGGGCACTGGTCTGATGACAGAGAAACTCATGAAATCCCTCATTCAGACAGCAGGTGTTGTACCAAGATCTGAACTGGGTACCGTCAGAAAATAAGAGTGAGAGTCTTACTGCTACACTATCCTACCCACGCAGCAGTCAGAAGTCACTGAGTGTCTAATGTCTTTCAGTCTGCAAATATGATCTAACCAGTTTTGTTTGTGCTGCACTCATTTGTTTCTGATTGCGTCCATTCCGAGTTCTAAGGTACCTTCATTCTTCTGCAGTCTAATAAATTGTCCTAAGGTATGCCAGAAGAATTTTGTGTCTCACGCCTTCCTAAGGTGTAAGTAAAGGTAAAAACCAACTTCATGAACAGTCCATTCAGTGTGAAGTCATATACAAAGTATGTGCAAGCTGCTAACAATAATTTAACCACATTTCAATATCCCCCCCCCCACCTAGCCTAACAGCCCCTAGCAGGCCAAGGCCTCCTCATTATCAAGGCTGCACAATCACATTCAATTGTGCATGTACGCACACACTCGGCAGGACTCCCCTGGAAGAGTGATCAGCCTGATGCAAACACCTCTACGGACAACACACAACACTCACAAGAGACAGACACCCATGCCCCGGGTGGATTTGAAACCAGAATTCTAGCAAGCAAGCAGCTGCAGACCCACGCTTCAGACTGTGTGGCCAATGGGATCAGCCATTTTTCAATATAGAGTGAGGTATTTTCAGTGCACTCTCAAACTGGTAGCCTTTGGTCAATCTGTACGTTGTAAGCAGCCACTGTCTAGACAACTCCCTGTTCCACAACATTTCCTAATATTGTTTGACAAAAGTGTGCTACTGCTGTAACTGGACACATCACAAATAACGATAATGATGAGGAAAACACTTTTAATGACATTTCCTGCAAAATAAAAATTCTTGTGATTGTTTTGCTTCATTTTGTACAGCAAATCTACTTAACTATACACAGAATGACCAGAATTCTACATCCTCTAGAATAAAACACAGGATGTAATGCACCCTCCCTTTTTCACTCATACGTGTTCATCGCACTGATATCTAGTGCGAATGTATTACCACTGCTTACAAATCATTAATAACTAACTCCATGGACCACAGGTCTTCAAGATTGTGAACCACTTTCTGAACCAGACTACTTCAGTCCAGTACATTTCATTCAGAAAAGCAATGGGCAGAATCTGAAGTAAGTAATGGTGATGTCACTTTGCAATCCTACCCTGGCAATTGCTTGGAAAGCCTGAAAAAACTGTAACAAGTCTTAGTACAGATGGTCTCCAGGTCTGAACTGAAACCTGGTACATTGCCAAAACAAGGCAGGAAGGCTCCCCACAAGACCATGGCATTCTGTCCAACATTTTTAAAAGCAGAACAATTTTAACCCTTCAATAAAGCTCTGGTTTAAATTCCAACTACTGTCCAAAATGTAGATGTCTGAAATTTGAAGTGCCCTTAAATGCATTTGTCAATGTATGGTGTACCGAGGACTACAACATGTTAAGTTTTCAAGGCCCTTACAGTGCACAAAATCTGGCTTTGGAGGGTTAACAGAAAGTCGACTGATAATACAGTGAAAAGTAAGTACAAAATTATTGCGTTCTGTTTTCTTCTTCATATCACCCCATTAAAGTTAGTACCAACCTGAGCCTTTCCCGTGTGCTGGACTGCCCATTTCGCTGCCAGATACAGACTTTCTGGACACTGGAGAACCTGATCTGCAGTAAGGAACAAAGTTTGTAAACACACAGAAAAAGCACATAAAAAATTGAACATATTATACCTTGCAGCTTGATAACTCTGATTAATTATTTATCTCACCATTGGTTCAGATGTTAGTTTGTTTCAAAATTGTACTGAGCCATTCATTACATGGTATGGAGTCATGCAATTTTACAGAGAGGAGGTTTTGTTTTTACATTTTCATTAATGGTCCCATACATCATCAATCTGAATTTTTTATTACAAAATTTTAGACAACTTCCAAGTAAATTATACAATGAAATATGGCATTTAGCTAACACGACATTAACTTGAATGCAATAAAATATCTTACAATTACACATTCCTAAAAACCACATTTGCTTTAACTTAAAAACAACAAAATTAACTTACCGACTTGATGACTGTGACCGCGACCGACTACCAGACTTGCTCCTGGATAAGTAAATACAAAATCGTAAGTATGAAAAGAACAGGTCTTCTGCATCAACACAATAGTAAAGGCTTTTAAATCAAGGTGTGTTAACAGTAACTAGCATATGGCCCCAGTTCATCCCCATCCTAAGCCAAATCAAGGTGCCCTTAACAGTAACTAGCATATGGCCCTGGTTCATCCCCATCCTAAGCCAAATCAAGGTGCCCTTA
>Ga0131853_10013711_pt1 | contig 14861 bp, 6 predicted proteins | sample TergutLab28metaG_FD_92764 | JGI IMG/M metagenome (GOLD analysis project Ga0131853, IMG submission 92764) | Labiotermes labralis P1 segment gut microbial communities from Petit-Saut dam, French Guiana - Lab288 P1 (version 2) (version 2) | ecosystem: Host-associated > Arthropoda: Insects >... | reverse complement strand
GTCCGTCCGCATGGGACAACTCGGTTCCCAAAGGACTGATTTTCATGAAATTTGGTATTTGAGAATTTTTCGTAAATCTGTCGGGCAAGTTTCATTAAAATCTAACCAGAATAACGGGCGAAGACCTACGTAAATTTTTTATAATATCTCCCTGAATTCGTTTTAGAATGAGGAATGTTTCAGACAGAAATTGTAGGTACTATCCCAACACACATTTTTTATGTTCAATAATTTTTATTTTAAAAAATCGTGCCGCTTATGTGATGTGGGAAAATATGGTACAGCCGAACAGGCCACAGACGACAATATGGTGCATGCGCCTTGCAGCCTGGATAACTAAGGCTACAGACACACACTGGGAATATGTAATACTTATTGCTTTACCAGGGCAGAAATGTTACGCGAATGCGCCTAAATGTTACGTTTATACGTACACTGCCTGTCTTTACGTTGCCTGAGGGTTGCCGAATCGGCGGTAACATGGCGTAATGAGTAAGTAATGACTATAAATTTTAGTTGTGAACTGACGGTTATTTTTAATTTAGTTGATAAGCATTATGCATACAACACACAAGCCACAATTTTATTTTCGTTCGAGGCTCAATAAAGTGTATGTTTTTGGTCAAACGTGTTTCTCAATTATGCGTGCAGTCCCCTCCCACCATTACCCCCTATAATCGAGAATACGCCGTGCACAAAAAGGGCGTATTGCAGAACACATTTGTGCGCTGACAGACAAGTGGGAAGTTTCACTCCCATCCACAACAATATACGCACTTTTTCCCCACCATCGAATAAAACAACCAAACTTCGTTGGACGCATCATTTCGCAGTACGACATTCTACATTCGCCAATAAATTAGATGTGTATTCCTCGGTTGGTTTTAATAGATCTCCACAAATGTATTCACAACGGCACTTCTTTCGTGGTGTATTCTAATGAATCCTTGTTGTACTCTCCGGAACTCCAGAATACGTCGGTGCCACCTCGTACTTGTCGCGGTTCATGTCAATCACTGCTCACGCCAGCTACTCACCTTCCTCGCGGATTTTTCAGTTTATCGCACCACAGCAAATAAAAGAAGCTGGGACTGATACATCATCATATTAACATATGAATAACCAGTTCAATATTACAGGGCAGACACCTTGCGTGTGGCTGAGTAATTTATCTGCCACACCATATCGCAATTCCCAATCCATTTCAGTTATCAGGTTTCTAAAATTCCTTCATGAAAGTGAAGTTTCCTTACTTCGTTTCATATTACGCGGGCATTATCATACGATGAAATATGACAGGCGATATGAATTATTGCATTTGCTACTCTAGACGATGGAACAGGACCTGCCGTAACTCAGGCAGCCGGACACTGGTTTCTTACTGCGGAGAATTACGACTTCTCGCCGGTAACGCCATATGAGATTCGCGGGTGAAGGCAGTGGCATGGTAGTGGAGCAGGTTTCTCTCCGAGTTTCTCCGGTTTCGCCCCAGCAATTATCATTCCACCACTGCTGCACAACAATGTATAACCATACCCTGTGGTGTGCGATAGCCCTGACTGGCAGCACATTGTAACACCCTGAGGGGCTCGAACTCTAACATGGCACTTGGCTGGTCACAGATAAAAGTCCACTTGGATCTAAGAGTGGGGTATAAAAATGAGCATAACTACTAGTTTGGCAGATGGACGATGTCCAAGATAATAGTTTGTTTAAGGAATGAAAAATACGATGTGCTGTAATATGACGTCGTGCCGTCTAATCTAAAAAGTATCAATGTTTCGGAGGAATCTGCACCCTCAAACTTCAGAGAATATTCTACCAGACTACACGGCGTCAATACGAGAATAACGTGACCTTCATATTCACTGCCGTCAGAACGTCAATCCCATAAGAAACGTCCTACCATTCTTGGCACAGCCAGATGTTACAGGCCTACATCTCCAACGACCGTTACAGAAACATGATTCCTATACATCTCCCTCAAAATTGTTTGCCCTGGCCTTATTTTGTCAAAAACCAGTCTCCCGAAAACAGACGCACAACCTCGCGTGATTCTCCTTCACCCCCGAACCGGGAATCGAGGGATCGCAAAAACTAACGCCTCGTCATCCTCCATCCCAGGCATTCTTCAAAGAAGAAACACTTTTTCCCTCCCCACAGGTCGTCTTGCAGCTTTCTGTTCTACACTTGCCATGGTACTGTATTGATTTGAAAGGTAAGGCACTGTCTACGGGGCTTCAAACTGCGTTTACTTGAAACAAGGGCTCTTAGGCCGAACTGCTAATGTGTTTGTACATACATGCTGGAGATGCACATATCAGATTTGTCACGTCATTGCCCGGAGTAACTTCACAACACTGAATAGTAGAATTTATGAAAAAAGACCAAGTGCAAACTGAGAATATGTCAGAAGGAGTGCGGAAACATCAGTAAGATAGGAAAAAACACGTATGAAATATCGGCTCCGGAGACCGGCCATTGACCTTCTTGGTGGTATTCCTCATTCCTTAACGCAAATTCTGGGACAACACATCGAACTATGCCAGAGCACCTTCCTTCCACAACCTTTCCAATTCACCAGCCATTAATTAACCTACCATTTGACGTTATGTATCTGAACCCCTGACATCTTGAAGTAAAAACCAAATAACACAAACGTGAAATAAAGGTCAAGCCACCTCAACACTTTCGCCAAGTTGTCTCTGTTAATAGATACAAACTAACACGTGTCAATAGTAACAAACTAATACGACAAGTGTGAAGTGACCTAACAAAGTTTTACTGGCACTTCAAGTACAAAGTAAGACGAAAAATCAGTCCCGCCTCATAGACTAGTGTATATCAAGCATTAAGATCAATCGGTTAATGCTGTGTGCGAAAATAAAATCATTGTTTATTCTCATAATAATAGGAAACACATAAATACAGTCCGCGCACAAAAGTTCAGACTTTTTAATGTAAAAGGTGGAATGAGAATATGCCTTTAAAGATTGGGTTCGGGTATTTTACGAACACTTATTAAGGGGTGAAGGGGACACGACGACGTAAATCAGTATAAGGACAATATTCACTGTCTATAGGAAAGGGTGTTTTTTTTTACAACTGAAAAACGGGAAGTCACCGTAGACCGAACAACCCCACACGATCAGGAATGCTGTGTAAAGCCCTAGACGTCCCTCAGTCCTACGTAATGCTCCAATTAATTTGTCTGAAGTACAAAGCATTCCAGTACGCCCGTCAGCCCCATGAATAAGAGTAATAAATTTAACGAAAGATAGTGTACAAACAGAAGTAGCCAAGGAACCAATTCCATCAGCAGTCGAGTTTTTTCCACGTCATCAAGAAATTCCAATTTGGGGATATATTCTTACGAACACATTATCAGTGATTTAAGTTTGTCATATGTAAACTGCCTTTTTTTTTTAAATTTAACCCTATATGGATTTGAAGGCAAAAATTCTGAATTTAAAATTACACATTCCTGTGCAGACAAATAATGTCTTATAAAAATGGTCAACAATTACTCGTGCATTACACCCACGGTCAACAAAGAAAATTCAATGTCATTAAAGCGAATAGGCTCGCAAACGGACGCCATTCTGTCGCATAAAACCTAATACTGCAAATGACATCGTGTGAAGGCAGAACCTGTTGCAGGTACAAGTCCTCGCCCATCTTGAGACGATACCAAACAGCGGCCACATCGCAAAAGTCCACCACGACAAGCCACCACAAGGCATCACACTGACACCACATGTTATTGCACCACGACAAGCCGCCACAAGACATCGAACTGTTGCCACATCACGTTATTGCAAAAGCAGCATGCCGCCAAAACAATGTCTTTTTCATGTTTTACATACTATTATGCTACTTAACATATTTCCATAAAATAATAAATGATGAAAATAAATAATTGCTATAAGTTTACAAGACATAAACGCGAGTGTAATACCCAACGAATTTGCGTGGCCGTGATGACAGCTTATTCAGATGAAACATGTCGCTAAATATTTGAAACTAAGTGAACGGATGTACAATACAAAGTATTTTGTGCAGACGGCTGTCTTAAAAAGAAGAGATCGTTATAACCACAACGGAAGGCTAAGATATAGCTTTTCTAAAAACAAATGTTCAAAGGAGTGTAATTTAATACTGCAAAGGCGTGTAAACATGTCGTGCAAACTGTGCACACATGGAAGCGAAGCTCGTTCTCTGTACAGAAGTAATTACCATATTAACCGTAGGCTACTTAAAAAGTTAATTAAAATTGCATTCGTTGTACTGAGCGCTACACAACATGCATCATATTCATCCACCGTACAAACCAAACAAGCACGCCAGCTATCGCAAAGGTATTTGTAGAACAAACCAGTTCACAATGCTACTAAGAGAACCTTGTTAAACATTTTTAATGCATTTTCCACCGTGCAATGTAATATAATTATAAAACAAAAACCCCCGAAATGTACAATTTTCTAAACTAATACTTAATTTTTAATTTCTGTTGTCTCCTACATGTTTCAAACTTCTAGGAAGACCTTATTTTCGAACATCCTTTCCTATACACCAGACTGCTCACACCGATGCATGTAAAACATTCCATACTGTATACAAACTGTCTCCTTGGGGATGAACCAAGAGGTTCGAAACATGTGGGAGACAACATAAATTAACAATTAAATATTAACCTACCGGTGCATTTCGTTGGTTAATTTTCCGGTTCATTACTCCATTCACAACAGCCGAACACTGGTACCCATGATTCAAATCCACAAACTCGGAATCTCTTTCTTCAAAATCAATTTTAATGTAACATTCCCACCTATTCCTAACCCATCCAAGAGGCCGTGTTTCTTTGCGTTTCCCGAACAACGTATTGTGGGCATACTATAGTCTCGAACGTGGTAAATGCTTAGCCCACGACATTGTCCTTCTTCTGCACATACTAATAACACTGAAGAACAAATTTAAACTTTTTTGTTTTGTCCCTGGACGCAAATAGGTGAATTTTTATAATTTGGCCACGCTGAACCCCAATCTGAAAAAGAAAATACTCTGTCACCTAAACTTTTTCTGGAACTACAGTTCGTATTTTTTTCTGGGCATTTTTAAAGGTTTTTACTATATTTTAATGAAACTTACAATTGTGTAACTGGGTCCGGTGGTTCGAAGTCACTTTTCCAAGTTGAAATGAACATAGAGAATTAAAAAATAGCGGTACGAATGCTGTATGAAAGTAACTTCATGCAGTTACACAACAAAAATTAGAAAATCAATGTTTGATTTTACTCACGTTTAAAACTTTTTCCTGTAAATCATCTGTACCTGGGAATATACACCTCTCCACTAAGGTCTCAACAACAGTCAGCTAACACGTTCTGTTGCTACTTTCCTGCATATCTTTTCTCCATGGTGGAAATATCCTGGCGGAACCTTTCCCCATGTTCGTCACAGACGTCATAAAATAAATTGGGCCAAATAACACATTTACGAGAAATGGCGAAAACAACTCAACAAAAGTAAACCTGTGTTATTAATGGGTAAAGATAAAGTGATCCCGTTACAGGCCCGATGTGGCCCAGAGGGTGGGCAGAGGCATAGCTCTACTCTTCCATGACCGCGGCACTAGAAGGGGGTGAGTGGTCAACAGCACGCCCCGGCCGCACTTTACCCCCTGGAAAGACCCGGTACCCATTGTACAGGAGACTGGGTGGGCTCCAGGGCTGGGATGGACGGGCGGAAAATCTCGTCCCCACCGGGATTCGATCCCGGACCGTCCAGCCCATGGTCAGTCGCTATACGAACTGAGCTACCCGGCCCACAAACCTGTGTTATTACTTTTCTTAATATTCAAATGAACTACGCGTAACTTAATACTGTCACACTTTGGTTCACAATTTCAGTGATCAAAGCGTAAACAAATCCTCACGATAGAACGCGGTTTACCTGAACACAGAGACGCCTACTACCGCGGACCACCGACCTCCACCAAGAAATAAGGTCTACTGAACTGTCAAAGGTTACTGAAACGTTCGGTGCAATATGCTGTCTTTTGCTCCTTGAAACCCTGAAAGTGTCATAACACTGAAAAATGAATATGCATTTTGTTTCCGGTTGTCTGCCTGGCCGCGCCTATAACCCTGCCGACCCCAACAGCTTGCTACTCTACGGACTTCAGATCTGTAATCAGCGCAAAAAAATACAATAAAACCACTTAATTTTACTTCGGGGCAAAATTCATTGCTCAGAGTTTAATGGTTTTACTTGGTGATAAGTACAAATTTTTACGTTCCTTATTACGTAACTTTCTGCCGACCCCCCCCCCCCTTGTTTCATACTTGCCGCAGAGCCCTGTTTTAACACCCTCTGCCCTTCTTCCTACACGGCGAAAAACCAAGCTTGAAATGCTCCACCACTACCAAAAAAAAACTGCAAGGTTCAAAACAGGACAGCCCGGCGAATGTTTAGAAATGACGGTTTGCAAGCCAAACAGTTCAACACAAATTTCACTTCAAACTAACGATCTCCGTTGAACTGCGCTATACCTGCGGTTGATTCCTTTGATTTCGTATTACCAGAAATGTGTGCCCCCTATTTGATTTTTCGTATATGCTTTTGTTGGTCTGGGCATCCGTCAAGGTGTCAAAACCAAAAGGGCACCGCAGCAATACGAGTTTGAAAAATAACGCTGGTTAAAAGCTATGCACGAACAGAGAGGAAAGGACAAGAGGGCATGGCATGAATTTTGCTGATCATGTCAACTGAACAGCGGAACTTCCAGGCCAGTTTATACTGCAAGCAAAACATTTATACTGACAGCAAAACAAAGTGTAAAGTTTTGACGTTTTGCTGACCGTGCATCTCAGTATATTTATCTCAGTAATTAACCAACTTGATGCACAAAATTTTTTTGTTTTACAATAAGTTTATTTCATGCCCTCTACATGTTTCGAGCACATGTGCTCGTCATCAGGAGGTCAAAATTGCATTACACAGCCTCTTTCAACGTGTGCGCGGAACTGCCACCTATATGTATGATGATACCAGAGGCTGTGTAATGCAATTTTGACCTCCTGATGATGAGCACATGTACTCGAAACATGCAGAGGCATGAAATAAACTTATGTGAAACAAAGAAAAATGTTGTGCATCAAGTTGGTTAATTACTGAGATAAAAGTACGGTCAGGAGCTCCGTGTTTCGGCGTGGTTATAGCAACCATGTTAATTTTGTTAACTACATCCACTTACAACCTCCATCCAGCTGTTATTCTTGAAAATATAACAGTCGCTCAGCCGGCTAAGAAACTCCCTCAGCTTATCGAACCCAAAGGTACAGACCTGTTACCGTGTTCTAGGCCCTTGGTTCTAGGCTCTAGGCTCTGGCTCTAATACAGCAGTCTCACGTGGCACTTCCTTTATAAGATCTCAATATCATCCTCCCATCTCTTACCTTGAGGTCCTCAAATAAAATCTCGTGAAATTTTAGTTCTCATTGCAGTGATTACAAAAATTAGTCTTGTGGAATGTGACGCCGTGTAGCGTGGTATAACTTTATCGACAATCTGGAGAAACCTGCTTCCTCCTTCGCCCTCATAATGAACGCAGAAGGGTTCTCAGAAACATCGGTACATCTACCACACAATACGGCGTCAAATTCAAGAACATAATCTTCAAAGTCGTGTAAACTTTTTGTATGTTTATAAAAAAATTAATTTAAATTTCTATGGCACGCGTGATTATTACAAATCTGAAAAAAAAAAAAAAAACACTTGAGGAGTGCCGAATGGATTTTCACAGAATTTAATGCCACCGATTTTTAAGAAAAATAGAGGAGCCATTTCAATTTTCAGTAAAATAGGACTACTGTAACAACTATATACGAAGACCTACACGTGTTTACGTGTGCACCGGCGTTCGTTATTCTCTCTGTACTGTACACTCCCAGTCACCCAGAACACACATATAGGTTACGAATTCACGTCCACTTTGTACCACCGTTGTTAAAAATGAAAATTTCGCCCTGGAAATAGTTCGCATTTTCCCCGCACCGTACCAACAGCACTACAATCGAACGTGAAAGGAACTGCGTCTGTATCATAACATTGTTACTAGGATAAAAGGAAACCACAAACATCCCATCACCACACCGACACAGGAGGGAACACGCCATAACAGTTGCGCTGCTGCTCTACTTGAAATTCTGTTTCCTTTCCTTTCTGGGGCGCAACAACCCATATCGGACCTAGGCCGCCTGACAGCTCAGATTTCTAGATCACACAATGATACACACAAGTGCGCGCAAAGGACTCCTCTGGACGGGTGATCGGCTCGTCGCAGAGGACGACACCTATATAACATATAAAAAACAACAGACGAACATCCATGGCTTCAGCGGGATTCGTACCCGAGATTCTAGCAATCGAGAGGCTGCAGACCTACGCCTTAGACCGCACGGCCAACAGTATGTGCAATATTTCTATTACTGTCCTGTTTTGGTGTTCATTTAATTACGTCAAGAGACTTGTTCCTGAGCTTGTATTTTAAGGTCTGATTCTACACCTATGACAAGCATTTTGATACCCTGGCGTACCATACCATTATACACGACAAAACTCCCTCATATTCCAGAACCTACAACACTGCAAGCACGAAAATGGCTCAGAAAGTTGGAAGAATTTATTGCTTCCCTGCCTTCCTCTGCGCAGTTAGCCGTATCAAGAGAGGGCAAAGTGGAATGTTAGCAGCCTTCTACTCACAAGAAAATATTGCATTTCCACCTGTCAGACGAAACGGAAATTACACGAGTAAACTACATCCTGGCGCGAGAGACACGTGCAAAGTTGACGTATGATTACGATTAAAATTACACACAACGAAACCACGAGCTACATACATACATATACTTAGGCAACCGACAGTAAACATTCTCGCTGGCTACACAGAGAAAGAGAAATGTATTAGACACAGAATTCATAGCAGCTGCGAGCAGAAGTCATAAAGTCTAACGTAAGACTTACACACAAGTGCACTGGGTCAAAAACACGTCAATTCTTTTTCTGCACAACGTTCGTTCAGAACATTCTTCGATTCGATAAAAATTTCGGGAGTTATATTCCGAGACAGAGGCAGTAACGCAAACAGGTCTTCATGTAAAGTTTCCGCTATTTCTGATCAATTTTAAAAAGGGTGTGCATAAATTTTAGTTATTATATAGTTGTTAGACACGCAGAGACAAAGACATGGTCAAGCTAATAGCCATATTTATGCTAGTTTCTTTCACAAACGCGCAAAAAAAATTGTCAACTGTAAACAGAAGTTGCGGAAGGGACAACGTTGCTTGGGAAGCGAATAATACGAAGTCCAACAATAGCCAATTCACAGCGTTATAAATTTTCAATTCTTCAATTCTTTCCTGAATAAGGTGACAGAACTATGAAACTTGTAATCGACGCAAATCTGCAAGCTTCACCTTCCGCATGCCATTCACAGACGGTAAATACAGCCGTACGTGAAACGATCGTGCCAGACACGCTGTAGTTTACTTCCATGAGCTAAGCATGGATTTTGATTTACACTCTCAGATCTACAGCAGCTACTCCACCGTATCCTTCCGCTCTCCAACAATCACTCGCCAGACGTGAAGTTCGGACATTCGTGCAAGCTCCTATACCTAAAAGCTGTTTACACATCCAGTGACTTTGTGTTTTGGAATATCAATATCGAAGTGATATTTGAAACCAAAAGCAGCACGGCAGATAATCGCAATGGAATCGCTCACTTGAAGCGGAATCTGGGAACCCATGAATAACAACTGAGCTGCGTTTGAACTGAAAGAGAAGCCAGTCCTGACAACTACAATGCACGAAACAATGGTTTTGAACAATTGCGAATCGAAACACAACGAAATGTGAGAGCAAAGCGAAACGACAAACCCAGCCCCGCCAGTGTTACATGCTCTCAACAATAATGAATGAGCGGTCAGGAGTGAAATTCCTCCATACGGGATACAAAACTGCATTGGATCATAACAGGATAAACCTTTCAAAATTGTCCGAAATCACTCGCAGCGTTATTAAAGGCCTGATCGGTTTGCAATTATGTTACAGCACAGTAGCCAGACTGTTTTGTTTCCAGCGCATTATTTGGGTAAAATAACACAACAAATTCACTTTAAAACTGTGGTGGAGGAACATACACGTCCATTTATTTTTATGGAAGTTCCATAATGCGCATTGCATTCTGCGAGATAAGTCTCTCACAACAATGTAGATGAAGATTCAAATCTTCTGTGATGTTAAGCCGTGTTGATCTTTAAATAGCTACTGACCTCTCGACGAATGGCACTAATGCCTTCATCGTCCGGCTGCAGCATTCCTGGTGAAGGATGTACGCTCCTTGGAGTCTGAAGCTATTTACCGATCGACACGGCATAACATCTCAGAAGACGTGAGTCTCCTTAAACAAGACTATACGATGAAATACACACACACTCGTCAGCAAAGGACACCTGAAAATACAGAAATGTGGACAGCTCTCGTCTCCCATGGAGTCAGCAACACCACAGTAAAATATTTCAAAGCACAGTGGGATGTTACAGTTAACAATTGTCTGGCAGGTGAGGACATGTACTCTCGTACAGAGGTAACAACTTCACGGATGAACCTTCTGCATCTATTTTGGGAGCAGGCTAAGTCCCTTCCTCACCCTGAAAATTGAGGCACCAGATTCTTCCGAAACGCTGTCGCCTACTTACCCACGTTACATGGCGTCACAATCGCGATACCTCGTACATCTAAAATGGCTACAATATTCATTTCAGAATTAACTACAATCATTCTATTCAGACTGACACTGCTTAAACACACCGCTACCGTCTCGAGGCAAGCATGCTCTAAAGGTGGAGGCAGAACGTGCTACACAGTTGCTATTAACAGTTCAGCTCCATGACGGAGACTTCTAAGGAAAGGAGTACACGAATGCCGGGTGTCAGGTCGTCGTGGCTACCTAACTGTGTACGTTTGATTTTTTTTTTAAGTTTTCCATCACGAAGTGTTACCACATACAATTAAAATACTGCACGTCAGTCATTAACACAACATTTTATTTATATACAAAGGTATAGATGTCAGGGCGACATGTTTCGACATAGTAGGTCATCCTCACGCCCTCCAAGAACACAGATCTAAGCGTTGTTTAGGTTGCTTGTGTTCTTGGACGGCCTGAGGATTACCTACTATGTCGAAACATGTCGCCCTCACATATATACCTTTGTATCTGAATAAAATGTTGTGTTAATGACTGACGGGTGGTATTTTAATTGCAAACTGTGTACGTTGGGCCCTAACATCGGTGGGTCATCAGTAGAGAATTAATTCACGTCATCCTTCTGGTGCCTAATATTTTGAGAGAGCTCCTAGATTTCTGGAATGTATGTGTGTGTGTGTGTGTGTGTGTGTGTGTGTGTGTGTGCGCGCGCGCGTGTGTGTGTATGTGTGTGTGTGTGTGTGTGCGCGCGCGCATCCCTGCCTAGGGAGATGTGTTACAAATGCTAAGACGTAATAAATTTCGTGTCGCACTTCAAAGCGTCTTACCGCAAAAGTGGATAGCGTGTCCACATGTGTAATCAAAGTAAAGCCACGGAGAACCCAAAGCGGGACGCATTTTGGAAATATCTGGTTCGAATTTCGGCAGGGAAATGGGCTACCCTGACGAAAGTTCTTCGTGAATTTCGGCAGTGCCTCCAGGCAAAATCAGGGGTGGAGCCTTCAAGTAAGGCCAGTCACGCTTTATTCAGTCACCGATTCATTCAATGATTATACGTAAGGACAACGTCGTTTAACAAGCTACAGATAAATGCCAACGCAATGGTAACTCACACCCAATAAATAATGCAAATCGTAACTTCAACAGCGGGATGTCAACTGATGCTCTAAATCAAACCGTTATTAATTGCGCAGCTGATACTGTAGCTTTACCGTATGCAAATGCGATCAATTAATCCGTAATGCACACAGTGTGAACACTGAACAGCGATTACTACGCTAGCTTTTAACGGTTCGGGCCACACAATGCGCTTGTGTGCACACAAAGGTGCAACAACGATTGTACTGGCTTTATACACAGCTGTTTCATTTAGTCCTTTTAGGCGCGTTCGCACAGTAGCGAAAAGCGCCTATAACCCTTGTCATCTCCGTCCGTTCGTCCGTCCGCATGTACCAGCGCGGTTATCACTGGACGGATTTCGCAAAATTTAAATAGTGGGGAGTATTATAAAAATCCAACTTCAATTAGAATCGGGTTATTTACATGAAGATCTAAGTACGTTTTATTGCTGACGGCCATATTAGATCTCTATACAAGCTCTCGACGAGTGAAATGGTATCAGGCTATTACTACAGCCGAGGGGGCATAAAAATAACGCGCCACAATGTTACGTAATACGTACATTGCTACTGTATGCTGGTGTTAATGAGTATAAACTGCAGGACATGTCGAATTACGAATGTAGGTTACGAAGAGTAAGCTAGCACGGACGAAAAAGAAAATGGCAAGAGGATAAAGGTGTTGAAAGGGAACGGAACAGAAAATAAATTATTCTGCGAAAGAAAATATGTTACAACGAAATATGCAACGTAAAAGCCAGCCAACATAATTTCACAACAATTACTTAAGACGCTGATGTTATACCATAGCTCGGTACACAGGTACATCGACGTTTCGGAATAAACTGCCTTCTCCTCTTTCAAGGAAGAGTAACATCGTCTTCCGTAACTCTGACTACCATAACAAACTGTGTCACAACCCTGAAGTACGAAATCTACATATCTACCGTCGTGAGAACGTCATTTTACACAAAGTCAGCCTCAGACGGAATATATGCTCATGACTGTGTGAAGTGGTGCAGTTCACGAAGAAGCTACGGATACGCCAAAACAAATAACAAAAGAAAACATAAGCATTAAAGGGACAGATTAGAGCCCAAAAGATAACAGGCCACATTAACTCCATGGCCCAGAGCCCTCACGAGAAGCTCGCTGCTGCTCACCTTGTCAAGAAAATGCCTCATTTTATGGAACATGACGGTTCACTATCCTGTTCAAACAGCTCGCCACCGCTCCCCAGAATGTGGCCCATTATTAATCCAGTACACACCACCCATTCATCTGTATTTATATCAATGTTATTACATCATCTCCTCTACGCTCCCAAGCGTAATACATGCCCCACCCATTATATTCCCCCTTACTTGATCATTCGAACTATAATATCTGGCAAGGAGTAGCAATTACACATCTCACAATGCGCGCATTTATCTCTACCTCCTGCTGCTTCACCCTCCCCGCTAATACACTCCACTTGTCACTGTATTAAACAGATGAACGCGGGAACATTCACAACGAAATGTTAAAGAGTTCTTTCAGCAAAACGCCTGTGTCTGGTAGGCAGATTCGCATCATATCCTTAACATATTCCGGCAACCCTCGTGGTCGTCGTCAGGAGGAATCATTTTGGTCAACGTGATGTGTGTATAAACACCAACAGTTTTTAATCCGCGTTATCAACCACACATCAATGCCGACAAAAAGTCATTCTTCCTGAGGTAGATCGAAACACGTTGAGGACAAGATTTGTATCAGCTTGATACAAGGTGATTCACGAGGAAAGGTCAATAGTTTGGGAGGCGATAGCATTGGCCATTATGACAGAAAAACTTCGTATGAATATGTGTCTAATTCTGAATGTTTACCGAGATAGAGCTGCTTGAATCTCTAGGCCTAACTACGTTAGACTTCTGTTTCTGTGAGCGGATGACGAGCGAAGTATACTACAGTTGGGTGGATACGCAAGACGAACTGCTCACTCGCATTTTGGATGCTGCTGCAGGCACAAAACTTAAAGATCAACTCAGACGAACAACAAGCGATTTTGACGCAAGACCTACAAAGTACACTTAACCTTTTAAAGGTTAACGGCTGGTGTATGCACCATTCGTCTTAACGTTAAAAAATCCTAAATTATGCCCACAGAATATTTGTATGTTTTGTATGTATCTCAAGAAAAAACAATGAAGTTTGCCCTATGCAGCATTACTGATTGGTTTTTATAACTGAGGAGACAAGTGTTTACTGCGCGGTAGGACTGGGTCTTTAAATAAAATGGTGTAGATAAAAGGTAAATCAGTCCCGTTACAGGCCTGGAGTGGCCCAGAGGGTTCGAGGAAATTAAGGTTCCCGGATTGCGTGACAAAGGCACAGGATGGTGGTAAGGTTGTCAGCCTTACGCACCGGCCGTTTTTTACCCCCAGGAGATGCTCCTGGTAGTCATTTCTGTTAGCGGCTGAGTCGACCCCAGGGCCATAGTGCGATCGGAAGGATTTTATATCAATGAAAAATTCCAATGACACAAGCTGGGATCGAATCAGCGACCTTCCGATTTGTAGCACAGCACCTTAACCACTGTGCCACCGCGGTCCCCAAAATGGTGTAGAAAATCGTCCTTAAATAGTCACGGCTGACGGTGGGATCTAGGAACATGTACTGGAAATACAATAAATTTGACATTTCTGTGTAACAAATCCCTCGTTTAAGTATAAAAACTAAACTAAACTCCGTAGCCTTAGTCCGCACGCGAATTATACCGACAGAGCGGCCGCCGCCGGTCAGCGAAGTTAGTGCCAACTTTTGCGGATAGAGGGGTGTCACGTGGTCAGCGCAACGGCTCCCCACAGCCTTTAATCTCTATTTTCTAGACCTGGAGCCGCTACTTTTTTCATTCAAGTAGCTCCTCAATTGACCTCACGAGGCTGAGTGGACCCCGTTCCAGACCCACTACTACTCAGAAAATCTGGTAGCGC
>Ga0131853_10013707_pt1 | contig 14862 bp, 6 predicted proteins | sample TergutLab28metaG_FD_92764 | JGI IMG/M metagenome (GOLD analysis project Ga0131853, IMG submission 92764) | Labiotermes labralis P1 segment gut microbial communities from Petit-Saut dam, French Guiana - Lab288 P1 (version 2) (version 2) | ecosystem: Host-associated > Arthropoda: Insects >... | reverse complement strand
TGTATGTACAAGTTATTCTATTTGCTAGTATGGTTGATTGTAACAGTCTCCTATGCACTTTTTCGGTTGTGTATTGTCATTTTAGTGTTTGTTGGTCGGCTCTTTTGTCCTTTGAGGTTGGCCAGCTGTGTAGTGTGGTCCGGTGGGATTTCTTCGGTGAGTCCTGTTATTGAGATCTCTTACTTCTTCTACTACCTGCTTCTTTGTAGGTGTAGGTGTCTATTTTTTCTTTTTCCCGTGGTGCGATGTATGTTCCATATATCTTTTGTATTTCGGTGTATTGGTTTACGTCACTTTTTTTCACTGTATATAATAATATCCACTGAATTAGAGTGTCGATGTTTTACTGAACTTTTTTGCACTTTTTATACTGCACCAGTTGTCGATGGTTCACTGCACTTTTCGGTTCACTGGTGGCTTTCTAGCCGTGGCTTTTTATTGCGTGATGGTGTCTTTTGTATTGTATTTTTTCTGCGTGCAGAACTTTATCTATGTGTGTGTGCCTCCTGTTTTCTTCGTAGTTGAGAACTGGTGTATATCCCTCTGGTTGCTGCAGCAGCAACCAGAGGAATATACACCAGTGACCAATCCAGCTAGGCTTTCTTGTGTTTATTTTATGTAGGATATTCTTCACCAGCACACCATGTCCATAAATGACCACACTCATTTTATCCATCTCTATTCTGTCCATGGTCCATATAAGTCTTTGCACATACCCTTATAGTTTACACTTGCATAAATATTTACAGTGAACTGCCTCAGGTGGTGTATTTCTTGAACAGATTCTACATGTAGCTCTATGTTTTGCATAAAATTAAGTCTCAATTCCCGGAAAACGTATTGAGTACCATCTGTTTCTCTTTTAAAAATGAAATATAAACTTTGTTATCCTGCAGAACAGCAAATCTAAAATCCCACAAGTTTATCGCAAAGCCAGTCAAGTGAGGGAACATAACCTTCAAATTCAGTTTACTTTTTCCTGAATTATATTCCTTAATATAACACTTAAATTAGTCCGTGATATTCTCATCAGTTAATATTATTGTCATCATATATAATAATATTTGCACTCAAAAGCAAATGAAACTATCCGAAATATGTCAATAAACCTGGTCGCGTAGAAAAACATCTTCATTTAGTGGCTGTGGAGCATTCTGTTTGGAAACCAAACAATTCTGATGTTTATTGGATCGTGCATCATTGTGAAAACTGAAGAATAAAAAACCAACTAGATGCCAATTATTATTTTATTGTACTTCTTATAGGCTCAACATGTTTCGGGCATTACTATGCCCATCATCAGGAGCTCGCGACTATGTTGTTGAATACCACATTGGTCGTTTCGTTCTTGGTTTGCTGTATGTTGGAGGTTAGGTGCGGTTAGGTTGGAGTAGTGTCCGGGCTGCAGCCCGGACACTACTCCAGCCTAAACGCACCTAAGTATGGTGGACTAAGAGGACTTCAGAGGAAGTACTTCGTACCTATTCAGGGTTTAAAAAGAAATAGGTAGTACATTTTTCTTAAACCTTGACACCCCATAACCAGACTACATGATATCATAAACCAAAATACCACAGTAAAGGTAAAGATCATCCTAGAACAGACCACAAAAGCTCAGAGAGGGAGAAGTATAGCACTACTCTTTCTTTAACCCCGGGGCTAGATGGGGTGGCTGGTCAACGCTACGTCCCGGTCGCTTCACCCCCGGAAAACAGACCCAGTACCCATTGTACTGGAGGCTAGGTGGGACCCAAGGCCGGTCTGAACGGATGCGGTAAACCTCTATCTACCAGAAATCTGATCCCCGACCGTCCAGCCCGTAGCGAGTAGCTAAACCTACTGAGCTATCCCGGTCCACAAATACCACATCATAATTATCTTCATCGTTGCACCGTGTATTTCGAAGAATCATTTAATTAGTAGCACAGCACGCGACACACATAGCCAGGCGCGCACTCTCAGTGGCGAACGACTTACACAACATGACATGCTGCCACAATACTAAATTAATATAAGAAAATCAATATTTTAAAAATGTGACTTCAGCCAGGAACAGTGTAGTTCCCTGAAGACGATCTTAAGATCGAAACATGTTGGAGCGATTTTAAATGTTTTAATGTAAAAAATTTATATTTGTGCATTAGTTGGTGTGCTAATTAAATGACCACATCATACGAACGTAATCAGACAACACAACATTACGTACCTGTTGAATGTAATGTCATGTTGACTGATAACAACACGCATTTGTATTTAATAACGGCTCTGGGATGTGCCACCTTAAAAATATCTAACCATAAAATTCATCTTTAAAATCCTTACTGAAACAGTTTTCAAATTTTGATTAAGTTTAGACGTAAGAATAATGCTGAAGTATTGGGGACGTTTCGTGGCTCAGGGGCTTATTGGCAAGACAACCCATGTTGGACTTGTTGAGGAAGATGAGGCACTGCGACAGGCTTTTGCCAGTACTGCGGTATTTCCTTATCAATATCATTCTCCTGATGCTCCATACGCACTCATTCCTATATTACCTTCCTATATAATCTAAATTGAATTGTAACCATCCCGTTGTTTATATACAAAGTAGTACGGCGAACATTTATACCTTAATTGATACTAATCTCATGTAAGCCTGATGATGGCCAAGTAAGGCCGAAACATGTAACTTGTTTAACTAAACATTAGCCAACAATAAATGTTGTGTAAAGACGGTGGACTTAATGAAAAACTTTCTATATAATCTTATGTATATTGGACCGTGCATCATCTTGATAGTTGCATAAAGAGAGACCAACGTGATGTCACTTGCTTTGTTATTTCATTATTTAATGCTCAACATGTTTCGGATGTTAATACATCCATCCTCAGGAGCTTGCGACTTATTTGGTGAGTTATTTCATGGGTTGAATTGTTCTGGTTCGATGTGAAGTTGTGTTTCAACCTGCATCCGGATACCACACCACCCCAGCCAAACCACAACGTAACACCAACACACATCGAACCAGAGCAATACAACCCATGAAATAACTCACCAAATAAGTCGCAAGCTCCTGAGGATGGATGTATTAACATCCGAAACATGTTAAACAGTAAATAATGAAATAATAAAGCAAGTGACGTCAAGTTGGTCTCACTTTATTCAACTTTCTATATAATATTCGGAATTAGCGGTATTTCAAAACAACACACTTAAAGCATAAGAAGACAGGAACTGTACCGTGCAGTAACATTAAGGCGCCTTAGCATAACCGTTGTTGGCGTGGCAAAGCAGCACTTTTAAATATTATGAGTTTGTGTCTGTATTCTGGCCTTACTTAGCCAGCACGCAAAGTGCGTGCGCCATATTGCATTGTCATCTGTGGCCTATCTGGTTGTAATAACTTCCCAAAATTATCTCCTAAAACGGAAAAATTTTCCCGAAAAAAAAAACATCGAAAACAAAATGGGTGTTTTGATTTTCTCTATAAATTTTGTCTGAAACATATCTCATTCTAAAAAGAATTAAGCGAGAGTGTCATAAATGTACACAGGTCTTCAAGTACAGTAACCGTTATTAGTGTGAGGTTTTATTGAAAATTGAATTTTCTCGACGGATTTTCGAAAAAAAATACTCAAATATCAAATGTCATTAAAATCCTTCCAATGGGAGCAGAGTTGTTCCTTGCGAACGGTCAGACAGACATGAAGCTAATAGTATCCTTTTTCAGTTTTCCGTATGTGCCTAAAAACTGAGTCAAAATTATAAACTGTATCGATTTTGGTCACGATATGACCTTGTGGCGAACTTTAGTAAATAAGATGATAAAGCACCAGGTGTCATGAAAATTAAAATCCTCTGAATTTTCGAACGACTACCAGCTTCTCAGAAGGAACCAAACTGTACTGAAATGAGCCTTATTTCCCTTCTACGTTGTCTCTCACACCCTCCTTTATTGCACTGTTTTAAAAACCGGATATATAATAGTGCACGCCACGATAATGACCAATGGACCTTATAGTGTGCATGTATTTTTCTCCGGTTCCACTTATTTCTACCTTAGACCTAATTATATGTTTCGAATTATTGTTTTTAAACACGTAGATTTTCTGTTCCTGTGTAACAACAAGGGGCCAAATTCATCGCTCACTCAGAAAAAAAACTTCGACATTTGTACACACATGTACACTGTAATCATCTCGTACATGGCCTCGATCAAATCGCTTTTACGTAAGGAGCAATATGACCGTCATATAGGCATGTAAGCATTTATGATTCCTTGTTGGGTGCGAACGTGTCAGCTACGCTGATGTGTCCACAAGTATAAAATAGCGTAATAGGGTAAGGAAAAGGAAGTGACGGGCAACAAGGAGAGGCGTATAATTTATTCCGGGTACTGAAAATTTCGAGTTAAAATACAGTAATTACTTTACGAATATATTGTTATCCTTCATGTCCCTCATATCAAGAATTTCTCCGAGGCGTCATTTTGGCATTAAATACCTTACAGGAATTACCGAGCGAAAAATAAACGCCAAATACTTACACCGTTAATCGTCAAATAAGGTGATGGCCACAGATCATCTGAACACCTTCGGCTAAACAACAGAATTTCCTTTCATGTAGATAACCAGAACGTATTTTGCGACAAGCAATGAACAATTAAGAAATTATTAAAAAATTTTAAAATTCTGGTAGACACCCAAAACTCTTTGAATTTGATGTTTGTGTGAACGTGCACCTCTGATACAATAGTATAAACAACCAACTAGATGCTACAATAACAATTTATTAGTAATTTCAATCAGATCAACATGTTTCGGGCGATAATTTCGCCCATCCTCAGGAGCACTAGACCCTGTTTACAGCTTGTGGTATAATGCACCGAAGAAGTTGCTTGCTGGCAACTTCTTCGGTGCATTATACCACAAGCTGTAAACAGGGTCTAGTGCTCCTGAGGATGGGCGAAATTATCGCCCGAAACATGTTGATATGATTGAAATTACTAATAAATTGTTATTGTAGCATTTAGTTGGTTGTTTATACTATTAACCCAAAACTCTTTCTTTGGCACTAAGACGTCCGTGAGCTCTTGGTTGGAGATTGCTGGAATAATATGAAAACGGAGCATAATTCACAAGCAGGGAGGGTTTGTGTTTGTGTATGTGTGTGTGTGTGTATATGTGCGTGTGTGTGTATGTATGTATTTGTACACGTGTGTAGGCTGTTATTTCGTAATTCTCTATCAACTATAAAGTCAAGTAAACTTGACAAATTTTGTGAGTTCTGAGGTGCTCGCTGCGGCATTATCATCATCTGGGACGTTAAGTATTGCAGTCTGATATATGAATTCAGCACCGTCGACCTAAGCATCGGAAAATTTCTAACATACTAGCGGCGTCGCATGCAGCAGACGACTATCTACAAACTGTTTGTGATGTAATTATTTAGACTGTTACGTTGTTTTTCTTAAGACGTTTCTAACAAGGGACAAAGTAGGTTGTCCGCCATATTTTTTTATAGAAGGCGTCAATGAGAAGAGGACTGAATTCATAAAGTTTACTTCCCAGATGCATTATTTGTATTTAGACAAGCTTACATCTGGCGATACAGTTTTATTTACTATGTAATTAAAATTCTCTGCCACATTAACCTTTTAAAGGGGGACCGCGGTAGCACAGTGGTTAAGGTGCTGTGCTACAAATCGGAAGGTCGCTGGTTCGATCCCAGCTGATGTCATTGGAATTTTGCATTGACATAAAATCCTTCCGATCGCACTATGGCCCTGGGGTCGACCCAGCCTCTAACAGAAATGAGTACCAGGAGCATTTCCTGGGGGTAACGGCGGCCGGTTCCTAAGGCTGACAACCTTGCCACCGTCCTGTGCCGCTCTCATGAAATCTGGGAACATTAACTTCCTGGAACACTCTGGGCCACTCCAGGCGTGTAACGGGACTGCTTTACCTTTTTATTAACCTTTTACAGCCTACTTGCCACGTGACGCACCACCAGTTTAACATTCAACAACTGTAGCCTCTGCCCACACTGTATTTATGTGTTTTGTATTTATCTGATAATAAACAGCGACTTGTGCCACTTACAGCATAAACTGATTGGTTTTTATAACCGAGATGAAAAGTGTTTACAGCGCGGTACGGACTGGGTCTTTAAATAAAGCAGTCTGACATTCGTCTCTAAATGGTTAAATTTGTCTGATATTTTCCGTCAAAGTTTTGCACCGACACCATGTTTCTACTTTTCCTTTTCTAATTTTCTGTGAATAGCATGTAGGCACGGCTGTGATCTATCTCATCACAACATTTATTGTGGCCCTTTCCAAACTTTCATTAATGACGCCAACAAACTGAAAAAAAATTAGTACGATTTTGTGTGCTGCGTTTCTTTCAGCACTTTATATTCTGCAGAAATATGCTTACGAAAAAATGCGTACATTTTTATAAGATCTGTCACCAATGATCGTACTGGAACCACATATTCAATTACGCTAGTGTCTCTCCCACATATTTTACCCGTCAGCTGTACTGGTATTAATGAATGTGGGAAATTGAGAACTTTGTTGTGAACTTGGCTAACTTGACGTTTAGTAGCAAGTTTCGTGAATTCCGGCCACATGCTTCCAACATTGAAAGGCACATACACGCACGTACAAACACACACCACAATGACCTTAAAAGCCTACTTTCTGTCTTTGAAAAAATTAAAGGCTGAACAACAAATTATTCACAAACTGATGCACAATTGAATAGCCTTTTATCAAAGTTTATTCACCAACTGATGCACAACTGAATAGTCTTTTATCAACTTTTTTCAACAACTGATGCACAATGAATAGGCTTTTATCAAAGCTTTTCACCAACTGATGCACAATGAATAGTCTTTTATCAAAGTTTTTTCCACCAACTGATGCACAATTGAATAGACTTTTATCAAAGTGTTTTCACCAACTGATGCACAGTTGAATAGTTTTTTTTATCAAAGTTTATTCACCAACTGATGCACAATTGAATAGTCTTTTATCAACGTTTCTCACCAACTGATGCACAATGAATAGGCTTTTATCGAAGTTTATTCACCAACTGATGCACAATTGAATAGTCTTTTATCAACGTTTCTCACCAACTGATGCACAATGAATAGGCTTTTATCAAAGTTTCTCACCAACTGATGCACAATTGAATAGTCTTAGAAACAATTTGAAGTTTATATTAAAATTGACATTAAACAGCTCCTGTATCCTTCGGTGTAAATACCATCATTAGGTGGCGCACTGTTTGAGCATGCTGAAGTTACAGTTGTTGATTCCGAACAGTGCCACATACATACATACATATATACATACATACACTAACAAGGACCCAATAATAATATATGCAGCCACACCACCTAATTAACCACATCGATTTATTTTAATTGATTTTTAACAACTGTAACTTCAGAAAGCTCCCTGAAGATGGTGTAACTGCAACGAAACATGTAGGAACTTTTTAATGTCTATTTTACTGTAAATTTAAAATTGTTTTAAGACAATTAAATTGCGCATAAGTTGGTGAAAAACTTTGATAATTCACATAGGCTGCGAAATAATTTTAAATTTTAAATAATATTACCAACTACTAACCACGAACTACCTGAGGATGACGCAGTAGTGTCGAAACATGTAGGAGGAGTGTGATAATTTCTCAATTAATTGTGCATTTCTTGGTTCATTGTACAAAATAAAAAAATTTCCTTGTTGAGGCCAGGGTCGAGGAATACCGAATGAAGCACACACGCGCCATATATTTGGATTTCACTGTGTACATACACTACTTGGAACTCTACAAGTAATTTCTTCTAAATTTCAGGCACGCAAACCTGATTTGAAAGCATTAAATGTGAAATGCTCTACCAACCGCAATTTAGGACATCTAACGTGGAGTTGGGGCCCAAAGTATAACATTTGTGACGTTCAGGTGACCGTACATCGTGATAAATTCTTATAATAAAACCAACTAGATGCACTAATTTCTCAGATTTATGTTTGGAATAAAACTCTACGTGTTTCGGACAGTTCCTCTGTCCATCATCAGGAGTTTTTCACTGTACACACAGCAATGGTATGTCATACAGGTTTGCTGACAGCTTGCGAGCAGGATCAGGTCGGACGTCCTGATGGACAGAGGACAGAGGAACTGTCCGAAACATGTAGAGTTTTATTCCAAACATAAATTTGAGAAATTAGTGCATCTAGTTGTTTTTATTATAAGAATTTATCACGATGCACGGTCACCTGAACGTCAAAAGCGACTATTGTCTTTTCACTAAGGTTTCTTTTCATAGAGTTGCATAGTTCTAAACTGAAAACAGTAAGAGAATGAGGAGTCTTCTAGTGGCATTTATGCATGTCGTATTGCATGAAGGTCCGCCAAATGGTCTAGCAGATATTAGATTGTGGCTTTCTGAAGGCAATCTCCGAGTGACAATTATATAACAGGCCACGAACACACTAAGCGGAAGAACAATATTACATACTGCAGTACAATTCAATAGAACGAGTGATGGAGTATGAATACAACTGTACCCCTTCCAGAACTCCACTTCTTTTCACATTGCTCATACAGTTAAAAGTAGTAGTAATATCTGTAGTTTTTTTTTCTGCGGCGCTGCGGCCCAACGCGGGCCATGGCCTCCTCGTTCACGAGGTTTCTAGATCACACACAACGACGCACCACAGTCGGTAGGACTCCTCTGGACGAGTGATCAGTTCGTCGCAGAGACCTCTACCTGACAACACACAACACTCACAAGAGACACAACCCACGATCTCAGCAGGCGTGCGGCCGCAGACTTAAGCCTTAGACCGCGCGGCTACTGGGACCGGCATCTGTAGTAGTAGTACTAACAAAGGTAAAGTAGAAGAAAATTCCACCCTATAATATTCCATGAAGTCACAGTTAGGAAGTACAGGTATAGCACTACTTGTTCTTCAACCTCACCGATACAGGGGGTGGGTGGTGAAGGACAATTCCCGGCCGCTTTATCCCCAAGAATGATCCGGTGTGGATGGGTGCGGAAATATCGCTCCCACCTGGATTCGATCCCCGGATGGTCCAACCCATAACTAGTCGGTATACCGACCACGCTGCACCGGCCCCCGTAGTTATAGTAGTAGTGTGAGTAGTACAATTACTAAAAGTAACAATCTTAATCTCATTTTTAAACTCATGGTTCCGTGCATCGTAATTCAGTGTTAATAAAAATCCAACCAGATGCAACAGTATGCAGATATTTATTTACTGCAAAGTCACTCTACATGTTTCGGGTGTCACAGGACCCATCATCAGGAGTACTAAAAACTGTAACCGCAGCCTCCGGTACAGGTCATAATACTGGTACAGCTACTTCCCTCCAACGTGGCCGATCAGGCAGCAGTCTTGAGGGCTGCAGGAATTTTAATTTACCAGTCCGTACCAAACATCAAAACTGAAAAAAGAAGACAGTACCGTATGCAGGTACTCACCTGCGGTGTCCACGTTGAGGTGGCTGAAGACGTAGCTCGGCTCTGACTCTTGGAACGACCCCTCCATATTTTCTTGGCAACTCGGCTCCCATGATGCACCACGCTGGATGATGATTTCGACTTCTGCATGGCTCCTCCAACAGGTGTAGCTGTACAAGCAGAAGACTGGGTCATACCAGCAAATTCTTCATTGCATTGCTGAAGTTGCTGGTGGTGCTGTAAGCCGTGAAGGAGGTTTGACAGGAAGTTCTGGCCAGTAGAAAGGATAGTGGAATGGAATTTCGCGCCCACATGCATCGGTGGTGGAGAAAGGAGTCCGTCGTCAGAAATTCCGGCCCCCTCTAAACTACTTCTAGAGCTCGTAAACCTGCTGCCCGAATATTCATCTCCCACGGGAGACATTTCAGTGTCTGAGGAGATATCCTCCAACTTCAGCTCTTTCAAGATGTTTATCCAGCTCTCGTCAGGTTGGCAGCCCTTATTCAGTCCGTCATCATCACCTGGCTTAGTGATCTCGCCCTTCGCCTTGATGTTTCTGAGGTTCCGGTCGTAGTTAACGCGTTTGAAGCGGTCCACTTTATCGGCGTCCAGGCTCTTCTTTCGTGCCATCCGTAGGTAGCGCTTGATGGTGTCACTGACGCTTGGAGACACATCGTCGTTATCAACACTGCTCCTCCGCCACCCTGCCCCACTCGCATTTTTGTCCTCCTTCCCTTCTTGAGCAGCACTTTCCCGCACCTTCTTGAGTTCGTCCTCTATCGTTACTAAAACACTTGAAGGTATTGGATCGGTTTGTGTTCCCTTGTCAACTGTGTCTCTTTCATACTCATCTTCGATCTCTATCAGAGGGGGTGGTGAAAACGGCGACAACTCTCTCGGATCCCTCGATGCAGTCTTTCGATGATTCCAACTCATTGTGCCCATACTGTCTTCATAGTCATGTCCAACTTTGTATACTTCATCACCCTCCCTTCTCGTTCTCAGGGTGGTTGCTGTCTGTTCGGGCGAAGACCATCGGAGCGAAAATCCTGAACCATCACGTCCCGCGCCTCCGCTTACGGTCTTGTAATTTCTCGTCTGCCGCAAATCGAAATAAAGTTTCTCCAGAAGTTTCCTGTCTGTTAGAAGGTCTGTGATGACTTTCTGACGGCAAGTTGACTTACTGTAGTAGCGTCGGAATGTTTGTAGTGCCAATCTCTCTGGTGTATCAGCCTCGAGACTGAATCTTGGTGGAGTCAATGTTGGTGACAATGGCCTCTGAGTAGTGGTCCGTAGCGTTCGAACTGGCACTTCCTTTCCCCCTTCCGTTGCGGCCACTGTGTCAGGTTCTTCCTCAAGAATATTGCTGGTGGACAGATATTTTCTGAGTTGATCTGCCAGCCTCTGGTAGTCTATATCAATGGATTCTTCACCCGTTGACAAAGTATCAGTTGACTCTTCCCTCACACTCAAGTACTTAGATAACGTTTCCATCAATTCTCTTTCTGTTTCTTCTTCTTCGTTGTCCGGGCATGTTACATTTGTTTCTGGAACTTCTAGTAGGGGACTTTGACAGCCAGAGAATTTCTTGTGTGTAATGAATGCATCAGATCCGGTTGATGTAATCCCGTACAGGAATTCCTCTCTCATTTTTTTCGGATCTAACCTCCTACTTATAACCGATGCCTGTGAAGTTTCCGCCTCATAAACAGAACTTGACTTTTCCCTACAGCTACCACCCTTCTGCCTGCGGTTCTTCCTTTGGTGGGATCTGAAAACCAATGCCCCGGGATAGGAACTTTTCCTCCAGAGCAGGAACTTAGGTTCACGGTGGCATACCTCTTGAAAATACGCTTCTATCTTTGGAATATCTTCAGCTCTGTTTTGAGCACCATCCGGAATCAGGCGTCTGCCTGCATCCGCCATGTAGCGCCATGTTTTTCGTGTGAGCAGCCAACGTTCTCGGGTGGGCTTTTTCCTCTTCTGATCTTTTGAGCTGGAATCTCTTGAAGTTCCTGTAGAGGTTTCTTTTTGCTTCCTTCTTCCCATGTCCCTTCCCAGTTCAACGTCACTTCTCACATCTATCAATTCCTCCGTGTTCAGAGACTGTGAACTTAAATACGATATAATTTTCTTAGCCCGACGATCGCCCATTTTTACTGTGGTTGGGGATCAAGGGTTTTGTACTTGGAAGGGTATAGACTTAAGAAAACGGGCTGGGTTGAAAGGTTAGGGGAGTGACACTTGTAAACTTGGTGACCGCAATTTGTCATGAAATTTAAAAGAACTTCTTGTTTGATTTCAAGTGATCTTCAGAGTCTAGAAGAGTTTTTCCATTACTTAGATAAATGTCAATCGTAAAGTATTAGCAGATTATATTCTTCAGCAAAAGCATATCACAGATTCACTCTGAAAATGGCCTATACAAAAGCAAAATTTAATTTATTTCAAAATATCAGCGAGCTCAACCGCAGTTCTTCCATGACGATAGTTAGTTACTCTGACACTAATTCTGCCAGCTTTATGACTTGTCCGACGATTTTCACTGATTTTACGGCGGAGCGGTTTCACTGTTTATTTTCTTCGCAGGTCTCTCTTTTACGGGCAATCACAACAGACTTCGGCGTTTTAGATCTGGGCCAAAACAAGAAAGACACACCTGTCTAAAATGCTTTAAATTAAACTTTTTTCTAAGACTGTTCTAATAATATTTCTTTAAGTCAAATATACTACTTTCATCTTACGTTAGATTCAGTCTGCCCTTTAAGTGCCTAGCTGCATTATGGCCCCAAATCTGACAAAGACCAGCAAGACGTCACCGAAGAAGGTTTTTAACTTTACTTTTATACCACATATGCAATATCCATATGCATTTGTATCAAACAGATATACCACAACTTTAGGCTTAACAGGAAGTTTTCAACAAAAATATTTCGTCTCTAATCTCACATTCTCGTCTATACGCGCAGATAATACGAACATGAGGGAGAATTATCGAAAAGTGACTCGAGAGTTTGTTTAATACCCACTAATAATCCCGTGAGATTTAAATAAAATGTTGATTATGCGATGGCGTTCTTGGCAGATCAGCTACACGCTTTGACGTGGTCTCTGGATCACCTTGCACTCCACCTAGCGTAGGCCAACAAGTATTTTGACGTTCTGGCATTCCACAGCACATTACCACTTTCTTAAAAAAAAAAGTTTCAACTTGACATTTAGAAAATACAGTTTCAAGGGACGAACGCAAACAGCATTCAGTTTAAAAACGGAAGGCTTAAATTTCGTGAGTTTGTACTATGTATTTCATCTTCGCGGTTACGAGTTGATTACATAAAACTGTGCCAGTTATCAGACTTTCACAATTCCGGCCAGCGATGGACGCAGCCTCGCTATTTGGCACAGCTCCGTGAACTAGAAAACGACGTTATCGTTCATGCCGTCATCCGATTTAAGCACATTGTTACGCTACGCAGCAGCCCCTATCAACTATTTTTATTGGAATTATATTCAAATATTATAGCGTCATATATTCACTAAATTTCTTCACACACAGTATATCTATGTGTTAAAATACAGCAATTTTGCTCTAAACGAAAATGTTTCCATTGTCTATTTTGATGCCGAAAATTCTCATAATTTTGAATAGCTGACAAGTGCTTCAATTTGATTGGTCTATTATAGGCAGCTATTAATTTCTAAGTCTCTCCGAACCTTTTCCTATTTGTGTTGCCCACATTTTACCTCCAGATTTTTAGAAAAATATTAAAAGTTTTTCACACAAATGTAACACAAAGAAGATTATGAAATACACGCAGCTGTCACAATCTGAAGATTAAATCAGCGAATTTATTAACAAACACGGAAGCGGTCACAGAAACGCTTCTTAAACCATGGAATGCTGGTGATAATAACAAACATCACAATTACGCGCGCAACACAACACCGAACTAAACACAGATTTCGTGTTTTTTATACGTCTGTGTCACGCCCTGCATTTTTATGAATATTCTATAGAGCATTAAATATTTGGCAAATAATTTACAGCGTCGGCCTCTACCTCAGCAAAGTAGGTTTACTTGTGTAATTTATCTAATTTGAATTATGTGAAAAGTCAGTGCAAGTTGTTACAAAATTAAAATTAATCCTTAATAAATAGTGCAGTTATGCGGTGTGTTTGGTTGTTAATCAGTATGTTAAAATGTTGAGGCCATTTAATAGAGTCGCCAAGTTTTTGGTGGCCTTCAAGTACAGTTTCGTATTTTACGTAGATTCTTGTAATGTTCAAACACGCATATGAAATGCCGCTCTACTTTAGCACACAGCTGTATGGAATAGAGAGCTAGAACACAGCAAGAACATCACTAGAAAACACGGAAGTCGTGAAGGGCAGTTTTGACGGACGCACGATGAGATATTCCACTTTGCACATTAGAATGACGCTAGATATTCACTAAGCCACCATCTCACAGAAGTAACCAAACGTGATAACATTACACACGGCCTCTGTCTCGGACACGAGCCCTCTCGAGGGCTGACCAGTGCTCGCTCGGCCTCTCTATCTGATCGCTACTCTGAATTCTGACAGCAAAAAACAAGATGGGGAGAATAGAGAGGTGGGGGGATCGTAATGTTTGTAAGTTTGTTACTTAACGCGCGGTGTGCTCTTCCATCTCTGTCCGTCGTCCCTGTGGTGGAGCAAAAATATCCCTCGTGCACGTTATTTGGCAAGCGGCTCGGTACCAGGGTTGCACAAACATTTGCCACGGGCAGGTGAAACAAAATGTAAGCAGGCGTGAACAAAGTTTTATGTATAAAGCACTACAACCTGTATTAGGTTCTGGCTTGCTCAGCTACTTTCTTCCAACTGCCTCTGTTCCTAAAACCATCTGTCCAGCATTTCCACGTTGAGCTTCTTTAGCAAATAGTTTTCCTGTGTGATGGAGCTGGCCTCACAACAAACCCCCAACCTGGAGGACGAGGATTTGTCTGGGGTTATCTCCCCTAGACGGATTGCCTTCACCATGGCTAAGAACTCCCGTTTAGCCCCCTCGTATCCCTGAGGACGAGGCCCTAGACAGGTGCTACCTCCCGGGCCAGGAGGACCTGTAGTTCACAACGGCAGGGGTGCCACTCCATAAAGAAGGAATGTCTCCGGAGAGAGTTCCCTCCCTTTACCGTCCCCAACCTGGAGGGCCAGGGCATCCCTTTTAATGTGGGTCATCAACTTTGACCTGTCTGGCATGGGAGACCCTATTAAGTAGGATAGCTTTCAGGATCATATGACCTCGCAAGCCCCACCACTACGTCAACGTAGGATGCCTTCGGGGGGGGGGGGGGGGAAAAAAAGAAACTTTTTTTTTTTCCCCTATAAGGGGGCATA
>Ga0131853_10013706_pt1 | contig 14862 bp, 8 predicted proteins | sample TergutLab28metaG_FD_92764 | JGI IMG/M metagenome (GOLD analysis project Ga0131853, IMG submission 92764) | Labiotermes labralis P1 segment gut microbial communities from Petit-Saut dam, French Guiana - Lab288 P1 (version 2) (version 2) | ecosystem: Host-associated > Arthropoda: Insects >... | reverse complement strand
AAAAATTTTGTATTTTTATGATAGGAAATACTGCAATTTTTAAATTTTTTTCGGTACCCTTAAAATACGCCGGCTGGGGGTATTTTAAAGTTTAAATGGACGCCGGGCTGAAAGTGTTAAAAGTACCATTTTGTAAGATGGTTGGATCCTCCAAAATGTGTATGTGTATTTGAGTTAGTGTGAAGACAGTGTGAGTGGGTGAGTGAGGGAGTGTGTGTGTGTGTGTGAATGCATGTGCAAGCACACACATTTTTAAAGGTATCTTTTCATACTTTAGAAATTTTGCATGTCCGGATAATTCAATCTGTGAACCTTTGTTACTACAGTCCATACTTTCTCAACAAAAACAAAACCAAGCATAATGACTCCAAAATTATCTCTGATGTTTCCAGCCATGAACGTGATTATTTTTTGTTTCCCACTCATTGTAACATAACATTCTGACCATCACAAACCCAACACTGAAAAAACGTGGAAACTACAGTGCATGACTAATGAAGATCAAACGAATAAGACAAATCTGAATCATTCCATACCCCTGCAAGCATACAAATTTTAAACCTACTGCACTAATAATTTTAGGAGATGACATCCTGCTATGTTTTTATAAATCAATATATCAATGTATAATGCAGTAAACACAACTACCTTTTTTTATTATAAAGCCAATATCAGTTTTTACAATTTGCTGTATGCTGCAATAACTGTACATTTACCTTCCTTTTACACAATTGTTAATTTTCGACTCATAATGGCCTCTTAGGTTCATACACTTCACAAAATGTAAAAAAAACTGTTGTGTTGACTGAATTATTCTTTGATATACCATACTCACCTTGTCTGTAATAATCCACGGTAACTTTGGGAGGCAACTCAAAACTGCTTCTGAGAATTTGCTATGAGGAACATCATGTTCCAAAAGCAAAACTTCATTTTCTGTGTCCTTGTCACCAATTTTACCAAGAGCCCGTACAAAATGCCCCTAGAAGTATATCACATAACAGCTCAAACTAAGTTTAAAAATTACCTTTATTAATACTGTTACTTTGAATATATATTCTTTGGGCTCCAACAGCTCAATGATGGGTATTACAGTTTGTCCAGACTCATGAATCCAATATATATGGAACATGTAATGACTGATCAAAGTAATGATTTCATCTATGCAGAATATTATGTGAATCTGCCAACAAATTACAAATCTTCTAAAACTTACTTTCTCCACATTTTTAAAACCGTTATCTTACACACACACATCTCAAATATTTACCATACACACACCAAAATACACTGCACGTGTCCATGCACAAACACACACACACACACAATATTACTGCATGTGATATCATGAACAGAACAAATATATTCACTGTGGACCTATAAGATATTCTTTACAGAATTTTATTGTAACGTAATGCTAAAAGGCATTGTATTTACTTACCAGTGGATACCTAGAATTACGAGGCCAAGAATCAATAGCTATAATAATTCTCTGGCCACTTAAAGCATCTGCCTGTCGAGTCTCTATCCGTACTTTTGGAATCTTCCGTTCAGCAGGCACAAATATATGACGCACTGACTGGAAAATAAAATTTACTCATGCAACTTTCCATTAAAAACATTTCTTAACAATAAAATATACTGAAACATTGCCCCACATGCCTCAGAATATTTACAATTTCTTTTCCATTGTATATCACATGTAACTTAAATGGTGGTGGTGGTGGGGAAACATTTCATTGTAACACTCTGAAGTAACAGGTTAACAATTGGCCTTTATGTGCATTTTGCCACGTGTTAAGAGTTACGGCATCAATGTGCCCCTTGCAATCTCACTACACTTTATACTAAGAAGTCAAAACAGGTTAGTGTAGTGACAACACTATTAAATTTTAGTTACAAGGTACTTGCTATATATCTTACCCAGGTTACTGGCTCTCCTGACATTCCTCACAAATGTCCTAATCTCTTCAAAAAATTGCTGAATGGTACATTAAAACAGCACATAATTGCCTCTTGCCATACTAACCTCAGAGATTACAACACCTTAGCGGTACTAGGGATCTCTATAAATGACATATTGCCACTCTATACAAATCAACAACTCACTTTGGGTTTAGGATCCAAATACTTACCTGAACAATTTTTTTTTTTAGACACTTATGACCTTGCTTCATATTAAGACTACAAACAAACCATTCCAACAGAAGTCTTTCTCACAAATTCATACCATATATTTACTAGTTGTCAAGAAAATTTAACCTGTTGTGTACCAGTTCAATTCATGGGTACAGTGAAAGGTCAAAGGGCTACTTCACAAGTCTGATTCAAAGTAACAGTTTTACTCATTTGGGCACTTAAATACAGTCAAAAGTCTCTAACCTCGGTGCTAGATGGAGGTGAGTGGCCAATGCCACATCCAGCCACTTTACCCCTGGGAAAGAGACCCAGTACCAATTGTATAAGAGGCTGAGTGAGCCCTAGGGTTAGATTTCAATACAGTTCTCAAGCATTAGGCACAAGAAATAAATTCACTAGAACAACACTTCACTGTATATTTTTATGTACACTTGGTTCCTTCTTGATGTTCTATAATGATGCTGAACTCACCCCTTTAATTTGATTTTGCTGCAAAATGCCACAGTACTGTCTCCACTTTCTTCGTATAATACCCACTATATGCCCTGTAGGCATTTTCTCTACATGTTTTTCCTTGCTTTTTAAAACTGCATCCTCCTTCTCCTCCTCTACTACATCTCCTGCAAATCAATACAAGAGAAAACACATTTTATTCTAAACTTCCACCTTCATTTGATTAACTCGTGGAGCAGAGGCCATCTTTAAAAGCTGATAGATTCTCAGCTGGCCATTAAACCCTTTCACTTAATACAAAGATTCATTAGCAATTTTGCAAGAACTCAGCCCCTATCCTGAAACACCTGAATCCAAACCACATATAATCTTCTTTTTCATCCACCATAATATTATCCAAACACAGCCTCCCTTTGCTTGAGGTTTCTGGACTAAAATTCTGCACCTATCTCCCATCTTCCCCATACATACTGCACATCCATATCACTCACCTTGAACTTATCACCCTGATAATGACAAGACTGAAGAAGTGCAAAAGTCCTTCTACCATAAGAATCTCCAGATTGAGTTCCTACTGTAACAACTATACACAATAAATGAAATTGCCTTTCATTTGGCAACAATGTAACAACTTGTTACATGTTTTGACCCTTCCCAGTCACCCTTCAGGCAAGTTCAATCATCAAAAATACAAAGAAGACAAACAAGCACAGCTACACTATCTTGGGATCCCAGGTTTTTATCATGTCTATAGATACCGTGTAGTAAAATACCTTTAAAACTTATTTAAAGCTTAAAATATAATTAAAAAATATTAGTAGAACCCTGCAACACTGATGATTCCAAATGATTCGTCAAACATATGGCGGACTGACACAGCACCACACGCTTCATCATTGTGACGAAGTCTCATGTAACATGTATGTATGTAGTGTAGTTTCTTCTCTACTTCAGTATAACGTGTCATATCCTGTTACTTATGCACCGTTCTTGTTTTCAGCTCTATATGCAAAATAACTCTTTTATTTTCTATTGATATAGCTGCCTTACCTGTAATAGGATTTTCCTACAGTAAAGTCCAACATCACATCACTATTTTTTCCTTGCACACATTCACATACATACACACCAGCCATCACATATGTAATAACAACACACAAGATGGGAGGATGATGTCAGAGCAGACCTGGGAATTATGACGATTCAGAATTGAAGTAAGATGGATATGGAAAGAGATGCAGGGAAGAGAATTGCTGAGCAGGCCAAAACTCATAAAGAGTAGTGGCACCAAGAGAAGAATAATAATGTAACACATCCTGCACTTTAATTAATCTCTAATTGCCCTTCTTTTATTCCATGTACACAATTCACTGCCCTCACATAAAAGCATTTCCTAAAATCTTACCTGAATCATCTTCATCCTGCAGTACCAAATCACTGGGAACTGACCATTCCTCCTGTGGCAGCAGCTTTACAGCCACTATGTCACCATCCACTGCTCGGTTTAGTCCCACGCGTCCTTGTACCAAAATCTACAACAACCAAGAGATAGCCAACTGGAAGCTGTGCTACACATTTGAGATACAAAACAAACACAGCAGATTAATTTCAATGGGCCTTGAGGAAATAAGATTTATAATTCACAATATTAATAGATGCTAAAGAGGAAAATGCAAAAAAGTCTAGTACACAATCATATAAGAGCACAGGTTAACCAAACACTCCTACACTATAGGTATATTTCTGATTGAATTTTTATGGCACATGCAGTATTTTAGAGTATATCTTACGGTCTTTTACTTCCAATGGTGTCATTCATATCACAGCAAATCTGCCTATTTTATAAGACTTTCATGTCTACCTAGTACAACAACATCGATTCCACAAATACATCATTCCCAACATTCTCAGTTTCATTTTCTAACTTCTCATTCCACTATGACACTTTCTGGCACATTTACATCCCAGTGCAGGACATACTGAAATCTCTGACCACCTACTCACCCATCCATCTGTAGGCATGATACAAATCACAGATTTCTAAATGGATGTTCATAAAATTTGATACTGGGAAGTTTAAGTAAAATGTGTCAACTCAATTCATTTTTGGTTAAAATCAGACACCAGTAATGAATAATTTATGGGAACAACTACATGCATTCCCACATGCAATTCAATCTTAACTCACACATAATTCACTCAGTTCATCAGAATGAAAAATGTTTGGTATGAAGGTTATAGAGGAAACTGAACCATGCATATGCTTCCTGCAGTGCTACATTTGTGAAGGTAATTAATCCTTATTTGTTCCATGTCAAGTTAAACTTGACAGTGCTTTCTGTTGTACCAGGGCCAATGTTGAACTCAAATCACATTACTTTATAGTGTTTTATGTTGGTCTTCCCTGAGTTCCTGCCATCTAGTGGGTGCTTTTGGACTTAATAAATATTACAAATGTTCTCAAAAATTAATGGAATGGACAGTGAATTCACAAGAATAATTTGGACTGCAAAGGGTAACACAAAGGAACAAACACAAATGCAATGGACCTGTTACATGAAGCATGAGCTTTCTAAAAAGCTTGGTATAATTTCTGAGTTTCTGTTTAAGCAACGTAAATATGTTGCTCTCTTTCGTCTTATTGCCTTAAAAATGTCACTGTTCCATAAACGCCATATTTGTTTCAATAACCTTCATTTATTTTCCTTACACCTTGTTGGGTGGTGCTGTTATAATTTGTTTTATCCCCAACTATGTACTTATGTTAAGAATCAACCATATACAAGTTCACTCTTACATGTTAAAATGATTTTATACTGTCCTCTAACAACAAATGTAGCTTAATAATGCCACAGGACTTTAATGTCTTGCAAGACAACTTGCGCAATTTTATTGCTACCCGTAAAAACAAATCTATGTCAGGTTGATAACAGGACCAGATGAGGCCTGATTCATTCTCATGACTTGTTTCCTGCTTTGTATTAAGTTGGATACACTGTTAATGAAAACTACATTACAAAATATTAAGAACAGATTCAATTCTGGAAACGCTTGCTACCATTCGGTGCAGGATCTTTGGTCTCCCTGTCTGCAGCCTAAAAACATGATTAAAATACCTGGGTGTTAAATGGCAGGCAGTTCCACAAACTGTGTAATAAAAATCTGTATCACCAAGAATAAAAATACATGAAATTACAACATTACCTTGGTTCTATAGGAGTGTGAAACTATAACTCACATATAAGAATATACGCTAAGGGTGTTTGAGATAAAGAATGGGAGCCTGATGATTTGTACCCAAAACAAATATTATTGGTGTGATTACATCACAGAAGAGATGTATGGTACATACAGCACATACTAGGGACGAGGAAAATATATACTGGGTTTTGATGTGGAAGGTTCGGGACCACTGGAAAACCTGAGCATAATTGGGTGAATATTATTAAAATGGATCTTAAAGAAACAGGATGAGGAGTTACGAACTGAATTAATATGCCTCAGGCCAGGGACCAGTAATGGTCTGTTGTGAGCACAGGAATGAGCCTATGAGTTCACTAAAATGCAGTGTGTAGTGCCCCATAGAAAAAAAAAGTTATGTTACTTTATATTTTATTTTATTTTTTCTGACAGTAGATTGTGGTGAACTGCTGAGGTACTTTCCTCAGTTGGACAAACAGGAAGGCTGGATCACCTGTCCTTTACATGGCAACAGCAAAACAGTTGAAACTGCAGGAAACTGTTGCTAGGTGACAAAGGTAATTGTTGATTTATGATGAGAATGCATGTAGGGGTTTTGTGAAGTGGCAGTAGAACAGGATACTTTTTCAAACCTCTGATGGAAGCAGACAAGTAGTAAGTGGCTAAAACTGTAAGACTACAAGATGTGAGCTTCAGTGCTAACTTTTGATAATGCAAGGCAAGCACAGTTAACTTCATCTAGAACCAAATCAGAGTGTGTAAAATTGCTCAGATATATATATATATTTTTTAAATTTATCTTTTTGCCCATATGTTATGGTACTATTTTCAATTCTTCCACATTAATTGTTTGTTTTACTGCAAATTTTACCTCAGTATTTAGATATCATCTTCTTTGCTAATGGACGGATACTGTAGTGATTTAGATTACAATACACCTTCAACCCTACATGGTGTTGTCTAATGGTGGTAGCAACACCCTTTAACTTAGTGGTGCTGGGAGTAGGATGGCCACTATGCTCCACTACAAAGTGTATTCCTTGACTAAGTGGTTAGCTGATGAACTATTTACCTTCTCAAGGACTCTGTTCCACAGAGTTAGTCAATTACTCAGATTTATGCACCACTGTCACCACTAGAGTAGAGTCCTACTCTCGTTTGGACAGGTCACAGTACAAACTTAGAATCCCATAAAATATACACTGAAGTTTCAACAACACACATTATACAAAATCAACACAGAGTAAAGAAGAAACAAGAAAATGAAGGAAAAAAGAATATTATAATTTGCAGGCCATTCTCAGCATTCAAATACTGCCAAACTTTCCAAATACAGTACTCTAACTGCTGTCACTCCATTATTTTATAAACAACTATCTTGTAGGAACTCACCATTTTGTCTTGTCCTTCCACACTCACTTGTCCTTCAAGGAAGTTCTCTCGAGATACCAAGAATGAACCTTGAAGTAATTTCCCTGATTTTATGCCTTCATGAATCTGTGAAGGAGTGGCATGTAAAGGAAACAAAGGCTCTTGGCCAGCAGTCTGAAGCTCATATGTTGTGTTATGCTGAGACAATCTGTCTTCAAGTCCTGGGCAACCTTCTACATTTCTTACATAGTCACTAACTGCAAAACATGAAAACTACTGAAAAAGACCCACTTGTCTCATCCCTCTGTATGATCGCCTATGTACCACACTGTTTTGTAACAACAATGGCAAAATGAGTTAACACACTAGAGGTCAGGACATATTAACGCATATATAAAATGTCTTTTGCAATTTAACTAACTGAAGACACAAAGAGAAAAGGTTACTGTGATAAAATGCATATAAAAGGTGGACATGAATGTGGTAAGTACAGGTGAAGGTAAAGTGCACCACAGAACAGGCCATGAAGGCCCAGTGGGGGAGTAGAGGTATAGCTCTACTCTTTCTTTAACCTCAGTGCTAGATGGGGGTGGGTAGTCAACGCCATGCCCTGGCCACTTTACCCCCAGGAAGAACTCACTAAGTACTGAATAAGAGGTTGGGTGGGCCCCATGGCTAGTCACGGCAGGTGTGGCATATTTTGCTCCCACCAGAATTCATTCCCCAGACGACCCAGCCCACAGCAAGTCGCTATACCAACTACACTATCCTGGCCCATGACTGTGATAAGTAATCATGCAAATAACCTGGAGTCAAACTTCATCACGGAATTCCCACACAAAATATTCTCCAGTTTCATGAACTCATACTTGTGAAGAGATCATAATTTTGGTTCAGTGTAATGACATTTGGGAGTAATCAGTTTTTATAGCCAATTTTAAGACATTCTTTGTTACACCAGAATCATTTCACATAGAAAACTTCAGCTACAGTCATCACATGTCAGCAGGAAATGCATTTGAATAGTATAACATTGCTTTCAACAACTGCTGTAAAATCATATATATACCATTTTTCATGGATAAATTGTACAAGCGAATATTGTATTCACCAATAATCTTACACTTATGCATGTCGTATTTACCGACATACACATTTTGATAGCTAATATACATTTTATGCTGGTTCTTATGTAGTAACCCTGCAGATCACATTTCAATAATTAGTAGCTCTATGGGACATGGACTGTACACCAATTTAAAGTGAGCAAAAAATGTACATCTATTTCGGACACAGAATTCTTAAAATTATTTAACTTAAAGTAAAACAGTTACAAGCACAATACGTTGCTTTAAACCCATGGTTCTTTAAGTCATACATTAGACACATGACATGACTGCACCATGCTACGTGGAATACCCATGTGGAGATACATGGCAGCACAGCCAAAGTGCGATATCACAGAAACCTGCGGTTTCCATCATCATGGCAGACAAATGATTATGGAGGTTGCAGGTTTCTCAGAAATATCAGTCCACATCTACCATACTATATGTCTAACCAGAGATTTTGCATGTACTCAGTACAACAGCAACACAAGGCCATAAATATGTATCACTTAAAACAACACAAGAATGAAATAGTTACAGATACCCCTGTGCTTATTAGACACAGTATCAAGGATCAAAAGAAACCACACAAAGAGCATACCTGTGGCAACTTCAAGCCCATCATTTTCAGCTTTGTGTTTATTCTCTGCATCATCCGTAAGAAGGATCACTCTCACACGATCTCCCTTCCTTCTATCTACTTGGCTTGGCATTAGATGACTTTCATACCAAGCAACTGCAACTCGTATGGCACGATCATTACGATCATTAACTTTCTCCCCTGGTTCTCGCTCTACATACGTATTCCTGTACATATGGGATGTAGTAAATAAGATAAAAATGACTGTAGTAGTAGTAGTAGTAGTAGTAGTGGTGGTGGTAATAGTAGTAGTGGTTGTAATGGTAATGATGGTAGTGATAGTGGTAGGGGTAGGTGGTGGTCGTATAGTAGCAGTAGTAATATGAAGATGATAATGATGTCTCATTATTGTAAGTACTTACTTATGATGTTCATTTACAAAAACGTAAAATTTTCGATTCGGATTCCCAATAATATCCTTCAGCCTTTTATGTACTGAAGAACTCCGATGTTTCACTTCTTCTAAAACAGTCTGTAAAACTATAACATTGCATAATGCATCCTCCTCCAGCACATCAATCTGGAAAATAAAACTATGAGTTATTAGACTTACTGAAGATCAGGAATTTATTTAAAAAGAACAACAAACATCAAGAGTGTACTCAATTTGGATTTAGAAACAAAGGGAAGGAAAATGTGAGTGTAAGAACACATGTTTATATATATATGTACAAGAGTAAAGACCCCAACTTACACACACTCATACAAATTTACCAGTGTATGAAATATCTATATCACAGCGAATACTCAGTAGTCTCTAGGCAGTCTGCATCAAAGCTTGTTACAAGTTTCCAGAAACAAATCTGACTGACTGACTAATAACTGCTACCTGTAGTACATCAACCAAACAGTCAAACATATTACAAATGCTGTATGATTGCACTATAGTAGTTTCAAGTCAGTTAAATCAGATGATTAGCAATAAGTTCTGCAAAGAAACTGTGATGCCTATATCCTTTTAGATGCTAAGACTTATACAAACTGGCAAGAACTATAAACTGATAATTATACAAAATTCACTATTGTGCATGCCTACCTTGAATAAAGCTGTCCACCACCATAACCTTCAGGAGATGGATTTAAACGACAATTACATCCCTGACAGCCTGAGTTTTCCTGGCTTACCACACCAAGTAAACACACAAAGACACGTATATGGCCTACCAAGCCTTTTACCAGCACAATTTAAATACCAGCATATGGTCTCATAGGATGATAAAGAACAAACATGTAAAATGCTACATGTTGTCACCATGTTTCCAAATTTCCAAAGAAATTCTGTATGAAATGTGCATGTATATTTACAGTCTACCATCACACTAAAATTCACACACCTACCTTCAGTGTTTTGTTAATTATCACTATTGAATAAAACACTGAATATACAGTTCACATTGTAGCTTTACATTCCATGACCTAAAAATATGTTGTTCAACAAGTGTTGCCATACAAGAGTTTAGGACACTTCATACGGGTTCCCACACGGGTAATATTGACAGTAAAGGTAAAGTGATCCCGTTACAGGCCCAGTGTGGCTCAGAGGGTGGGTAGAGGTATAGCTCTACACTTCCATGACCGCGGCACTAGAAGGGGGTGAGTGGTCAGCAGCATGCCCCAGCCGCACTTTACCCCCAGGCCAGACCCGGTACCCATTTTACAGGTGGCTGGGTGGGCCCCAGGGCCAGTCTGGATGGGTGGAAAATCTCATCCCCACCAGGATTCGTTAATATTGACAGTACAGAATTAAAATGCAGAGAAGCAGGGTAGCCTTTAATGGCACAGTACTGACAACAAATTTCATGGCAATTCATCAATTAATTAAAAACCTGTTGGGAAACAGACAACCCCTTAAGCCTAATATATATTATATTTTTCTGGATCTAAAATAGTGCTACTGCCATATTGTGAATCACCTGATTGAGAACAACACATGTGTCCAACAAAATATAATGAGGAAACTGGAACATCTTGTTCCTTGAATGAGGCATTTCCTCTAAAACCAGCTCCTGGTTCTGATGAGCACAAACAGTGCAGATATTGGATCCACACAATATGTCATCACGAAGGTAATGTTCCCGTACAATCTGCAAAATAATTCCACCAAACACTATCATACATCAAACCACTCACAGACAAAATACACAAACAAGCTGACTCAAGCAGTAACACTATCACCTTGTATTCAGGAGGTGCCCACTTTCAGTCTCAACTGGGACACATGCTAAGGGTTTCCCGTATTCCCTTCACAGGATGCGGAGCACCTCCAATCAGGCTGTACCACTCACATCTACGTCCTTTTCAATTATCTGTTCAGTACTCAACCTCTCACGCTAATCCATATAGTCTTGAGTTACTAAGAGTGTAATTAATTAAACCACAATAAATACAATGACAAATGTCCATATCTGCAGTCATCTCACCTACAAAGTTTTATCAACTTCTAGCCTTCATTGACAACTTTCTACAATAAAACAAAATATTATAAATAACAGTCCAGAGCTGAGTACATAATAAGTACAACTTATGAACTCATAATTTTAAAATTCTTTCCATCTTCCTGCCAATGCCTGTCTCTTATGACCAAGCATTCTACTCAGCATCCTGTTTGCAAACAACCTTAAAGTGGGAAACCAATTTTCATACCCAAACAAAATGGACAAAATTACAGTTTTGTATATTTTAACTTTCAATTTCAGATAGGAAATGGCAAGATAAATGATTCTCAGCTCAATAGCAGAAAGCAATCCCTAAAATCAAACTCATCTTAATTATATGTGAAAACAATTCTGATTTGATATTGCCATTCCTACATATTTGTTCTTTGCCAAATACTTTGAGGACTTATTAGGTATTTTGCATTATGACTCTGTCCTGCATTGTGGCCAAGAGACATAAAACTATACCTTGTTACCTCTATGTGTATGATGCTACAGTGCATCCACTGATAAAGCTGAACACAGTTCTCAGCCTTCTTGCAGTGGCAACGTGATTTAGTATGACGTACTAAAAGTAACTGCTGTTAAAATTATTCACACATCTCTACAGCCATATCTAACATGATGTTAAGCAATGATTATTGCCATGTGCTACTAACAGCAGTTGCCACTAAAATTATTCACACATCTGTACAACCATATCTAACATACTGTTAAGCACTGCTTACTGCCATGTGTTACTAACAGCATTTCCCACTAAAATTATTCATACATCTGTACAACCATGTCTAACTCAGTGTTAGGGATTGATTCTTGCTGTGTACTAGGACCAGTCAACTAAGATTATTCACATGTCAGTGCAACTGTGCCTAACACTGTGTTAAGCACTGATTATTGCTATATATTGCTAACAACAGTTTCCAAGAAATTGATCACACTACAGTGCAAACAAGTCCAGCAGTGCTTTGTGTACCGACTACTGTTGCATGCTATTCAATAGTTTCCACTAAAATAATCCACATAACAATAAAACATCATGTTAAGTACTTTTTATCGTTCCGTGCAGACATGTTTAATATACTGTACTGCTGGCCAGCAAGCTTTTCTGTATGAATTGCATGTGAAATATATTTCTGTTACAAAGAGCCACAGAAACTTCCATCATGAACTTCCCAAGTTGGCACAACAGGCATCCACAGATTTATTAATAAAATCTGGTACACTGAGTCACTTCTGGATAAGAACCCTGACAAGAAGTCTGTGCTTAATGGAGGGGACGAAAAAAAATGAATTAGGAGCTATGACAGGCTGGAATAGGTTTTTGATAATAGAATAATAAACTATGGTATATGGACAGCATGCCTACTGGACATTATCTCATTTGACTTACTTAAAGGGTAATTAATGGACAAGATCTAAAGAACAATCCACACAGACAAGAGAAGTGTAGTGCAGGTATAATAAGCTCAATTATCAAAGTTTCATCCTCAGGACAAACTTGCACAGGTAAATTTCAACCTATTTAAACAGTACACAGACTTTGTGCATGTGCATTTTGAGCATTACTTATAATACAGGCATGTTAAATAATCATTTTGGTTTGTATTTGGGAAATTTTGCAGTGCTTGACAGCAGGCTACACAGGTCCTACCATACGGTGACAACCGTATTAAATTTTACCACTCGACACACTAGATAAGGTACACTAAAACAGTGTCAACAATTAGTCTTCAGTATACATAACAGACTGCATGTTCCATTCCATGTAATCCTTTTCTGAACTTTCCTAACAGAATATAATACAACATAATTACATGGACCCTTGTTCCAAGCTATTCTAAAAATGAAATGCATCAAAGACAAAATTTTACCACATGATAAACACATTCCTTGCTGCCGGATCTGAGGTTCTATTTGGAGACCTAATATACAACACTTCCATGGATGCATCCCTAAAATAAAAATACTACAACATCTAACAGGTAATACCAGGTTCAAAGAAACAGACATTACTTATAATTTGAGACCTGTATCAGTGTTACTGGGTGACAGCTTTACACTTTTAAATGCAGAACTGAACAAAAAAAGGAACTACATGAATGCACACACTGATATTGCTGCATCAAACAAAAGTGTCAGAAATTAGATAAATTATATGTGCAACTAGTGCTCATTCTTCCACAACCTTTAGTAAAAAAGCTTTTAAAATTTCCCTTCCAAGTGTGTTAAAGAAAAACAGTAATACATCAATAATATAAAAGAGTTTGAAAAAATGATTACAAATGCCTTAAAACCAAGGATGTCATTAACCAAATTTAATCTTCATAAGATTTGAGATTCTTCTTTCCTCTACCCAACTATTTATATTTACCACCGTTTTTGTCCCTTATGTCACTAACAATTCTGCATCAAATGTAAGAAACAAAACATTCATAGTTCCCAAATTATAAATATTTTCAACTTGATTACAACAAAGAACTCCTCTCTTACATACTTCTTCAGCATCCCCCTTAACATCCTAATCCTCTCTCAAACACACAACTCTGAAAATAGGCAAAGTCTGAGACAAGTGTCACATCACAACAGACCAAATATGAGAAAAACCTAAGCTGAAGTTAAATACAAGGCAGTTCAAAAAGCAGAAGCTACCACACTCTTTAATTCTTTTCTTTGACTTGGATTATCCTATAACACTGGTCAACAAAATGTAACTTTTTTTGTCCGACAAACTTCAATAGATGAACTTAGCAATACTTTTCATGCTGAATTCAGATACATATACAGAATTTTTCTATCAGGCAAGGTTTCAAAGATACAGAGGAATTTAAATATGCAAAACATTACTTTATGTGCTCATGAAAAAGGCAGAAACTTTCCTCTAAAATATAGTGGCCTATAACTTTTTCCGGTATTTGGCATCAGGTACATCCATCTTCATCGTCCACCAATAGTCTGCCAACATACTTGAGTTCCACTTGCCTTGGTACCACTTTTCCATAGTCATAATGTCTGGGTGAAATCTTTCACCATGTTCATCACTGACTTCTTAAAGATTTTCTGCGAAAAAATCGAAGTGTGACTCCAGAAAGTGGATTTTCAGACTCATATTGCATCCCATAGTTTTGTACGAAGTCAACAGGTCCTGCACAACATCCTGATAGTTCGATGCTTTGTGATTTCCTAAGAAATCCTTACAAATCCTCTTAACTGACAACCATGCATTTCTTTCAGTCTCATTCAGGTCTTCGTTGAACTGTCTGTCTTGCATCAGTTCCCTGATCTGGGGTCCTATGAATATACCCTCCTTGATTTTTGTGTCACTCACATTTGGGAGCTTATTCCTCACATATTGGAATCCATGGCTGGTTTTATCCATACCCAGCTTTATGTGCAAAGGGGGGGGGGGGGGGAAAAAAAAGTTTCCCCGGGAAAAAAAAGGGGGGATTAACACACTTTTTTCCCCCCGGGGGGGGGGATTTTTGTTTGGGCCCCAGTTTTTTTTTTTTATTTTTTT
>Ga0131853_10013705_pt1 | contig 14863 bp, 14 predicted proteins | sample TergutLab28metaG_FD_92764 | JGI IMG/M metagenome (GOLD analysis project Ga0131853, IMG submission 92764) | Labiotermes labralis P1 segment gut microbial communities from Petit-Saut dam, French Guiana - Lab288 P1 (version 2) (version 2) | ecosystem: Host-associated > Arthropoda: Insects >... | reverse complement strand
GTCTGTGCGTGTTAAAAATGCAGTTATGCCAAGAAAAAACCCCGTAGCGTTTGCATATTGAAAAACACTTTGCAAACGATTCGACACAACCGCTCCTTCCCAATGGAATAAATCACATAGCGCAGCAAATCCAATAACTGCAACTACCATGCCCGTAATAAAAACTGCTTCAGTTATATCTGTTTCTATGTTGTAAAATGCAAATAGTAACAAACTTACGACCATTATTCTGCATATAACGGCTAAAGTCTCAAATGGTAAACCATAGACCATTGCCGAAGCTACGTACACGCCGGTCAGTAATAACAGGAGTATAAACATTGGCATCGGAGGCAGTTTTTTTGCGCGGAATAACAAAAACAAAATTATTAGGATACCGCACAAACTCCAAACTGCATCGGAAAAGCCGCCTTGTAATATCGTAATAAAAACAAGTAATGCTGTAATAATGTGCTTCATATAGCACAAGAATCTATTTTTTCAAGCATTGCTATTCCCCCTGCAAGTATATTTTACAATATTTATCTTCGCACACAAAGTTTATCATATCTTGTCATGTTTTTGCACCACCTGCCACGAGGTGATATTATGCGCGTATAGTTCTTCGTCCTATTGGGCGAGTTTTTTTATTTATAAGATTTCAATTTTTACTCCACATTAAAAAACCTCACATTTAATTACCTCAGAAAAAATTTTAATTGGAGGAATGAATGTGGGTAAACGTTTTTTGTGTGCTTTTCTTGCCGTAATATTGTTGCTACTTGCTATTTGTCCCGAGGTTCTTTGTGAAATAAAGCTGAAGCTTTATAAAAAGCTTTTAAGGGTTAAGATTACAGATAAACCAGCTATTTTATCCACAAGGGATTTACTGTTAAAGATTACAGGGAAAGACCTTGATATTTGCCATATATGCTCAAAAGGACGAATTGTTTTCTCCTCAGGACTCCATCCACCTTGTAAAGCAATTTAATATTTTTTTATCGCTACCTATTTGGGAAGGGGGGAGCTATGCCTTCTTGCTGTGTTTTCTGTTCTCATATAACATTTTTTCTTGAAATTCTCTATTTCATGTCTTAATTTTTAGGGTATCTGAAATATTATTTACCCATAACAACATCCATCCGATACCGCTATCTCGTTCTGATAAAAATGTAAAGTTCGGCTCCGTATGCTTAATGTATATGGAGCTTTTTCTTGCCGAACTTCGCATTTTTCCTAAGATCATAATTCCGATGTTGCGAGATCATCACATCCCATGAACCCAAATAATCTATATTTCAATTATGTCGATTCAACCATCCCTATTCGATGGGGACATATGTGATGCCACTTACCCATAAAGAGGTAAGTCAATTTGTTTAGGCATATTCATTACCTCATTTCATTTATGTATTATACTTGGGCAATTCTTAATAATAATACAGAATTATATAACTATCCTTTGACTGGTTTAGTAATTCTCATTATAAATGTGTTTGACAAATAAAAAATACAGCATTGGTGCCTCATTTTTGTTATAGCCCAGTGTTGTCAAGAGAAGGGTGGAGATTTTTTGACGAGTGATTTTCTCGTTAAAAAATACTACCCGACCTTGACAATGCGGAGACTGCCAACCATGCTTGTTTCGGGGCTTTGTGAAGCGCACTTCTTCACAAAGTCCTTGACCAACAGCATTTTATTTCAATAAAATTTACTGGCTCCAACGATGCATTTGAAGTTGACCAATGCTGTACTACCCGTTGCCCTATGCTGTATTTTCAAATGGACGAATACATTATAAACACTCTTTGAGTGTAAGCACATCATAAAAGCAGAGATTTAACGACAAAACCTTATTGTTCATAAAGAGATAATTTACTGCTTAACTTTTTGATAATTAAACGATTAAAATAAAAAATGATAAATTTTATAGTGAATTTATTATTCAAAAACCCTGTAAATTCAGGATTTTTTACCACTCTCTTTATGGATAATGTTCAATGGGATGATTTTGGTGTGCAAATATTTCAATATGCAGGCGATGTAACACTTATAGGTATGCCGGATACTTTATCGCAAATGCCTGAATTGCATGAGGATACTTTTGATCATCGCTTGCGTACTGGTGAATGGCAGGACGCCGGTGGCCGTGAACTATTATATATCTACCACCACGAACTGCCGAAATCCAAGCTATGGAATTTGCTTATGAATTTATGATAAAACTTTATATTATCGTGAGCATTTGATAATTTTACCAAAAAACAGCCCCAGTTATCCGGGAGGTAGGGACGGTGTTTAAGGTATGGTAAAAATATTTTGGATTTTGGTATTATTAATTATTTAGTTGGTTACTGCAAGTTGCTCTTTGCAACGCGATACGGAAGCAGAATACATTGAATTCTTATACAACGAAGAATCGGAGGTAGTTCCCGTATATGAACCGACTCTCGTACCCACTTCCGCACCAGCGACGATGCAAAACTGTTCGTCTCGATTTTATCCGGTTACGGGTGTTATTACCGATTTTTACGGACCGGTATCGGAAGATGGCGAGGTTGCCTGGGATGTGGAATGGTTTAAAATTGAAATCGAAAAAACTGACAGCACCCTGGCGATTATCGCAGGGGTGCATACTACGGCTTTTATTTTTGGAAGCAAGCCGGAAATCGGTATGGAAATCACGTCATTTGTGCCTAACTATTTACCCGTTTTCGTAAACGACCCACCGCTGTATACTGCCAATGCGATTATTGTGGGCTTTTCTCCGGAACATTTGATTATTGCTTGTTGCAATTTGTTGTGCGAAAATATCACATTCGCTGTAAACAACATGACGGAGTTTGTGCGCCCTGCGGAAGAGCGTATGGGAAGCCGAGTATTTCCGCGATGGGACGATATGCCGAGAAATAACGACGAAACCAGTGAATTTGCACATTGGCTTTCTAGCGAAACATTGCCTGCGGTTATTTATGTTTCCATTGAAAACGATTTGCCTGTGGCAAAAACAATTTTTTCTTTTGGTAAGGAACAGCTTTTTTGTATTATTGAAAATGAAATGCAAGGTATAGGAGAAGAAGAAATGCCGCAAGAAATTGTTCCAAAATTCATAGACTACATTTTCACTGCCGATTCCTTTGAAACGATGGATTTGCCCATTTTCGTGGAAGGCAAGGAAATAAATTCCGCGCCATTGATTTTGGTCGAAGGTAACATTTTAGTACCGATGAGCGAAGTATTTAATGCTGGGGTTGGTCTTGGCAGTCCGGTTTTCTCGCTGGACGAAAATCTTCATTTTGTCGGTTGCAGAACCAGTTCTGCGAGTAGTTATTGGCAGTTGGGACGGACAACCATAGGAACTATCGGAAGTGTCTTTTCCGGGAGCAATCCCGTTTCCATAGGTTTGCCGCCGATAATTGTGGGCGGAATTGCTTATTCATTAGCTTTCTTGTAATTCACAACAATAAAAGGCTTCCTTAGCTGTCATTCCAAAACAGTAAGGCAAGCCTTTTATGGTACCTTTTTTTATTTTTTTGTGTTATTCACAAATATGTTGTACATACCGGTAATTTCCGGGGGATTCCATATAAGTGAAGGGGTGAAACAATCGAGATGACCATCTCTATTATGGAAAGTAACGCCCCCTTGCACCACCCGCGCGGTGGATATGCGGAACAAGTAAAGACAGTGCGCTCCATTCCATGCGTGTAATATAGTCGAAATATTATTCGATGTCAAGTGTTTTTTATCCTACATGAGGCAAACTTGAATGATGCAGATGCATTCTTACAGCACCGTCTTCGGCTCTGTACAGGCCGATTGATTTTTCTACGCGGGTTACTTCGCCGTCACCGTCTGTGAGGTAAACAGAACCCATCCACAAAGCAGTTTCGCCGTTGAGTATATACATACCGTCCGGACACCATACAACGTCTGTCCACGGTTTAATTGCAAAGCCGGTGTCTGCTTCTTCAACATCGCCGCCTATGAAATAAGATGCCGCCATTTCCCATGTGGGCCTGAACGGAACTTCTTGCGCAACTGTCGGCTTAAATAAAACGTGACCGTCTGCATAACCGTACAAAGTATCAAGCACGTTAGCGGCAACGGGCACGTGGTCTTCATCTTCATCGGCATACGCCACGCTGATTGCAACAAGGCCTTCGCCCCACGCTACTTGGAAAGCGGCTATTTCCGCCGGGGTAATCGGGTTGACTTCGGCTACTTCTTCTACTTCGGTTACCGATTCGGTTATAGCAACTTCGGTTATGACAGCTGCGCTGTCTGTTGTTACATTTACAGTAGTTGTTGCCGCATCCCACTGCACATCAAAACCAAGCGCGTTCGCAATCGCGCCCACGGGCAGGAATGTTCTGCCGTCAATAATAAACGGTTGGTTGTCCGACGCAAAAGCTACAGCTTCTCCGTCTACATTGACTCTAACACCAAAAACAAGCTCTCTTACATTGGAGCTTGCCATCACAATCGTGCCGGACAGCAACGCCATCACAAGCACACCCGCGACAAATCCCTTTGCCGCACCTATTCTGTTTTTCATGATAAGTACATCCTCTCTTTTTTTTAAGTACGCGTAAATTTTAACATATTGTGGAATTTATGACAAGTTTTAAAACAAATGCACTAATAATCCGCTACGAAGCTTAGGCTCAAACCATGTGGACTTTGGCGGCATAATTTGATTTGCGTCGGCAACTGCCATCAGTTCTTCCATTGAGGTGGGGAAAAGTGCGAAAGCAACAGCCATTTCACCGCTGTCTACACGTTTTTCCAGTCCCTCAAGACCGCGGATTCCGCCTACGAAATCTATTCGTTTGTCTGCTCGTGGGTCGATTATGCCCAGCACGGGTGAAAGCAAAGTGTTTTGCAAAACAGAGCAATCAAGATTGCTTATTGCATCGGCAGAATCCGGAGGATTTTTCAATGTCAATCGATACCACGAATTTTTCAGATACATACCTACAACATATTTACGTTCCGGTTTAACGGGCGCGCTCGTTTTTTCAATTTGCCAATCAGCTTCAAGTGCCGTTAAAAACGCGTCGTTGTCCATGCCGTTTAAATCTGTCACAACGCGGTTGTAATCCAAAATCGCTAGTTCGGTATGTGGGAAAATTACCGCAAGATAAAAATTATGCTCCGCGTCCGGGTTTGCGGAAGAAGCTGCTTCGTTGCGTTTTTTCGCAACAATTGCGGCGGTGGCATTTCTGTGGTGCCCGTCGGCTATATACAACGCGGGAATTTGCGCGAACGCCGAAATCAACGCGCTTTGCGTTTCCGCACACGAAATAACCCACATCTCATGCCGAACACCATCTTCGGCGGTGAAGTCATACGTGGGTTCTTCTTTGACCTTTTCCGCCATAATTTCAGCAGGCTTTTTTGAATCATCGGAACGGTATGCAAGAAAAATCGGGCCGGTATGCGCTTCCGTGGCTTCCACATGGTTTACTCTGTCACGCTCTTTGTCGGGGCGTGTGAATTCGTGGCGTTTGATTAACCCGCGTTCATATTCCTCCGAGCTTACGCAAGCTGCAAGCCCTGTTTGTTTTTGACCGTATCCCGTTAAACGGTAAACATAAAAATTCGGTTGCTCGTCTTGAAGCATTGCTTTTTCAATCAGCCAACTTAAATTTTCTTTTGCTTTTGCGTAAACCTCCGGGCTGTACGGGTCGGTTTCGGGCGGCAAATCAATTTCCGCTTTGTCCACGCGTAAAAAAGAAAATTCGTTTCCCGCCGCCATTTCGCGTGCTTCTTCCGTGTTCATTACATCATAAGGAAGTGCGGCTACAACCGAAGCAAGCTCCGGTTGCGGCCGCACCGCTTTAAAAGGACGAACTGTTACACCCATCAAATCACCCTTACATTTATTATATTATCAATTTTTATTATTTCTTCTTCAACACCGTCAAGCGAGGGGCAATCTACATCTAATATTACATACGCATATTCGCCCTTGCTTTTCATAATCATGTTTGAAATATTGCTTCCGCGTTCTGCAAGAATGGCTGTCACGGGATTAATTACTTTCGGCAAATTGCGATGAATAACACAAACGCGTTTTTTGCCCGTGTAAGGCAGTTCACAGTTAGGGAAATTCACAGAATTTTTAATATTTCCGTACATAAGATACTCCCGAAGTTGAGCTGCCGCCATAGTTGCGCAATTATCTTCGGACTCCGGCGTTGACGCGCCAAGATGGGGAATAGGAACTATTCTCTTATGTCCAAGCATATTTTCCGTTGGGAAATCGGTTACATAGCAATAAACCGTGCCGTCGTCGATTGCAGAAAGTAATGCCGCGTCTTCAACAAGCTCTGCACGGGCTGAATTTATAATTCGCACACCTTTTTTACATTTTGCAAACATTTCTTTGTTAAACATTCCTTTTGTATCCTCGTTCACGGGAACATGAAGCGAAATATAGTCGCATTCCGCCAAAAGCGAATCCAAATCGGAGGCTCTGTGAACACCGCGGGAAAGGCTCCATGCGCCTGCAACGGAAATGAACGGGTCGTAACCAACAACGCTCATTCCAAGCGAGCGGCAAACATTTGCAACAAGAACGCCTATTGCCCCAAGTCCAATCACGCCAAGCCGCTTGCCCGAAATTTCCGGCCCCACAAACTCCGCCTTGCCTTTTTCCACTGCCTTTGCAACACCTGTTTGCCCAACAAGCCCTTGCGCCCAGTTAATCCCGCCGACAATATCGCGCGAAGCAAGTAAAAGCCCTGCCAGTACAATTTCTTTTACGCCGTTTGCGTTAGCACCGGGCGTATTAAAAACAACGATGCCTTTCTCTGCACAAGCGTCAACGGGAATATTATTCACACCCGCGCCCGCGCGCCCAATCGCTTTCAACCCGGGCGTAAGCTCCTCTTCCGGCAAAACATAACTGCGTAAAATTATTCCGTCGGGACTTTTTTCATTATCTGAAATATTAAAATGTTCTTTTGGTAATTCATTTAGACCGCAGTCCGCGATTTTGTTTCTCGTAAGAATTTTAAACATGCATACTCTCCTTATTTTTGCTCAAATTTTTTCATGAAGTCAACCAACGCTTGTACGCCTTCTGTTGGCATTGCGTTGTATATGCTTGCGCGTAAGCCGCCTACCAAGCGGTGTCCGCCCAAGTTTGCAAAACCGGCTGCGGCGGCTTCTTTTACAAACTGCTTATCTTTTTCGTCATCTCCTGTGGTGAACGGAACGTTCATTAAGGAACGATGGGATTTTGCGGCAATGCCTTTGAACAGCGGAGACGCGTCAAGGAAATCATATAAAACTTTTGCTTTTGCTTCGTTTATTTTTTGGATTCCCGCCACGCCGCCTTGAGATTTTAGCCATTCAAGGCACAGTTTTGTCATGTAAATGGCGTAAGTTGGGGGAGTGTTGTACATCGAAGTTGCGTCGGAGTGGGTTTTATATTTCATGAAAGCCGGAAGATTCGCGGTTTTTTCGTTTTCAAGAAGGTCTTCGCGAATAATTACAACGGTTACGCCCGCCGGCCCGATGTTTTTCTGCGCTCCCGCGTAAATCAGGCCGAACTTTGAGACATCAAAAACTTCCGATAATATACCGGAGGACATATCGGCTACAAGGGGAATATTCCCCGTATCAGGGAACTCCGTGAAGCGCGTTCCGCAAATCGTGTTGTTGGAGCAAATATGAAGATAATCCGCGTCAGATGAAATTTCTTTTATTTCGGGAATAACGGCGAATTTTTCCGCTTCCGATGTTGCGGCTATTTTCGCGGTAAGTACCTTAGAAGCCTCTTTGTATGCGCGGTTTGACCATTCGCCCGTTACAACGAAGTCGGCCTTTCCGTTTCTTGAAAGATTCATTGGAATCATCGCGAACTGCTGTGATGCGCCGCCTTGAAGCAACATTACTTTATAATTCGCAGGTACGTTTAACAGTTCGCGTAAAAGTGCGATCGCGGCATCGTGAATATCTTCGTAAGATTTTGAGCGGTGACTCATTTCCATCACAGACATCCCCGCGTTGCCGTATGAAACCAATTCCTTTGAAGCTTGCTCAAGCACCGGCAAAGGCAATGCCGCCGGCCCCGCCGAAAAATTATAAATTCTCATAAATTTCACTCCGTCTATTTTTGGCTTTTTCGTATAAATGTTACCATATTGTCACGAGATTGTAAATTATGTTTGACTTTTGATTTATGATTTAGTAAATTAATCATGTCCAAAGGGGAGTAGCGAACGGTGCAAGCCGTTAGTCGTATTCGTCAGTACGGTCATATAAGACCCGGATACGTTATGTCAGAAATGATAGCGCAAGACTTTTGGCTCTTTTTAAAGAGTCATTTGTCTTGCGCTTTTTGTTTAAAGGAGAAGGGAAGGAATCATTTATGAATTCTGATTTTTTTTGCAAAAGCACCGAACAATCTTTACAAGAATTAAATGCAAACGCGAGTATCGGCTTAACTTTTACCGAAGCCGAAGAAAGATTAAAGAAAAACGGTGCGAACCGACTTCTAGGTGCGAAGAAAAAATCTTTGTTTATACGAATACTTGCGCAGTTTAAGGATTTTCTTGTAATTATTTTAATTGCGGCGGCAATTATTTCTGTGATTGCCGGCGACGGCCTGAAAGACGCAATTCTTATTGTCGGGATACTGCTTGTTAATGTAATTATAAGCATAACGCAAGAAAATCGCGCCGATAATGCCCTGCGGGAATTAAAAAATATGTCAAGCCCAAAAGCGAAGGTAAAAAGAGACGGGCAAATAAATAAAATTGATTCCGACGGCTTGGTTATCGGGGACATTATTATTTTAGACGCAGGGGATTATATTCCCGCCGATGTGCGAATCATTGAAAGCATGAATTTAAAAATTGATGAATCCGCATTAACGGGCGAATCTATGCCGGTGACAAAAAAAGCTGATATTGTTTTAGACAAAACCGCAAGCCTCGGCGACAGAATTAATCTTGCGTCGATGGGAACGGTTGTTACTTACGGGCGCGGAGTCGGCGTTGTGTACGCCACGGGCATGAACACGGAAATGGGTAAAATCGCTACCATTCTAAATGAAACGGAAGAAGCCAACACGCCCCTTCAAGACAAATTAAACGCTATGGCTAAAACTTTGGGAATTGTATGTATAGTTACCTGTGCGATTATTTTTGGTGTCGGATTTTTGTACGGAATGGATTTAATGGAAATGCTGATGGTTTCCGTTTCTCTTGCGGTGGCAGCTGTGCCGGAAGGTATTGCAATCGTTGCAACTGTAATTCTTGCAATCGGAGTGCAAAAAATGGTGAAGTCAAATGTAATTGTAAAACGTTTACGCGCCGTTGAAACTTTGGGAAGCACCACGGTAATTTGTTCCGACAAAACAGGAACTCTTACGCAAAATAAAATGACGGTAGTAAAATTATTTGACACGGAAAATATTTTTGAAGTCACAGGAACGGGATACAGTTCCGAAGGAGAAGTAGTCGGACATGTTACAAAAAATATTCCCCTTATGGCTGAAATAGCCGTGCTGTGCAACGATGCTGTTTACGATAAAGAAAACGCAAAAGTAATCGGCGACCCAACCGAAGCAGCTATGCTTGTTCTCGGAGCGAAGTTGGGAATGAAAAAAGACGAATTAAACACGCGGTATAAAAGAGTAAATGAAATCCCTTTTGATTCCGAAAGGAAATTAATGTCAACATTCAATTTAAAAAATAACAAGACAATCATGAACGTAAAAGGCGCGCCGGACGCGATTATTAAACACTCAACAAAAATATTTTCAAACGGCGAAATTATTCCCATGACAGACGAAATAAAACAACGGCTAATCTCGCAAAATGAAAATTTCGCGGCGTCGGCTTTGCGGGTTTTGGGTTTTGCGTTTAAAGAATGCGAAGACGACCAAGAGGAAGAAGATTTAATTTACGTAGGCATGATGTGCATGATAGACCCGCCCCGCGAAGAAGTGCAAGCCTCAATTGCGAAATGTCACGGCGCGGGAATAAATATAAAGATGATTACGGGCGACCATAAAATAACCGCTTCTGCAATCGCCGTTTCTTTGGGAATTATGCAAGAAGGCGACGAAGCGTTAAACGGAAATGATTTGGACAACATATCCGACGATGAATTAATTGAAAAAGTAAAAGCCGTAAATGTTTTCGCAAGAGTTTCGCCGAAGCATAAAGTGCGCATCGTGAACGCCGTTAAAGCCAACGGAAACATCGTAGCAATGACGGGCGACGGCGTTAACGATGCCCCTTCATTAAAAAAGGCGGACATCGGAATTGCGATGGGCATAACCGGCACAGATGTTTCAAAAGAAGCGGCAGACATGATTTTAACCGACGACAATTTTGTAAGCATAACCGCTGCGGTCGAGCAAGGCAGAACAATTTACGGAAATATCCGAAAGGTTACAGGATATTTACTTTCATGTAACATCGGCGAAATTTTAATAATTTTTATTGCGATTGTTTTTGGGCTGCCAGTGCCGTTGGTTGCAACACAATTGTTATTTGTGAATCTTTTAACAGATGCTTTTCCGGCCTTTGCATTGGGAATGGAGTGCAAAGAGTCCGGCGTAATGAAAAAACCGCCCCGCGACCCAAAAGAGCCGATTATTAATAAAACAATGCGGACAGAGGTTGCAATAAAAGCAATTCTGCTTTGCGCGGGAAGTTTGGGGGCATTTCTTTACGGTCACATTTTTTATGATTATGAAACAGCCATAAGTATGTGTTTCTTCACTTTAGTAGCCGCCGAATTGTTGGTTTCGTATTCCGCCAAAACCGAAACTTTTTCAGGAGTAAAACGGTTGTTTGCAAATAGATTTTTAAATATTTCCATGAGCTTATCACTCGCGATTTTACTCGCCGTTATGTACGTTCCGTTTCTCGGCGACCTTTTTTCCGTAGTTCCTTTAGGTCTTACGAAGTTTTTCGTATGTCTTGGTTTTATTCTTGTCCCGATTCTAGGAAGCGAGTTCTTAAAAAAATTTGACAAGTCACGGCTTTAATTCGTATAATGCACGTTGCACGTCAAAATTAAAAAATCACGCCGTGTGCGTGTAAGGAGATTATTATGCCAAAACCAAAACGTGGAAAACTTGCCCGCACAATCAAAGGCTGGCGCGGAAGTTGTCCTGCTTGCAGCCGTACCGGTGTTAAGCTCCTTTGGGAGAAAACAGACGGCGACAAAACCTTAAAAGTGTGTAAACAATGCGGTGACGTTTAACAAACATACTTATGTCAAAATCGCCCCATCATCAGATGGGGCGATTTTATTTTGAAAATAATCGTGTAACTTCTTCGCGGGAGATACTTCCCGAAAGCAAAATGCCCGCGAGATAAATTGCCGCAAGAATTGAAATCGCCAAAACAAGTCCAACACGGATTCCCGCGAATTCAAAGAGAAAACGGTCTGCAAGAAATCGTGCGATAAGCCCTGCGATGGCGGCGGCGGCAAGCGGACGCAACAGCCATCGGCTGAAATGCATTTCAAGCGGCATATAACAACGAATTCTTCTAAGCCCAAGCGCAATCACAACCACAAGAGACACAAGCCATCCGAAAATATACGCGGGAATTCCGAAATGCGGCACAAGAAGAAAAATAAACGCGATGCTTATTCCTGATGAAAGCAAACTGTTTCGGAAAATAAACATCTGACAACCAAGCCCGTTAAGCACGCCGGAGAGAATTATTTGCATATAGATGAACGGACACATAATGCCGAGAAGTTGCAACATTAAACCGATTGGCTGATTATAAATCGCAATCCCAAGCTCGTGCGCGAAAAATAAAAATAACGAAGCCGCGCCCATTCCCGTAATAGCCGAAAAAAGAAGAGCCTTTGAAGAAATTGAGGAAATTCCTTTCATATCTTTTGCGGCGGCGGCTTCGGAAACAGCGGGTACAATGGTTACGCTAAGGGCGGTTAGAACGGCGGTGGGAAAAAATATAAGAGGAATTGCCATGCCCTGTATCCGCCCGAATTCGCTGATTGCTTCCGCGGCGGGCAAACCAAACATTTGCAAACGTCGCGGAATAAGTACGTTTTCCCACGCCGAAAGAAGCGAACCCGCAACGCGGTTGCCCGTAAGCGGTAGTGCCATCGCAAAAATTAAAGCGAGACTTTGCGAGGCAGAAATATTTGGCTTTTTAAAAATAACACGGCATTTACGTTTATGTCGTTTGTACGCAACAAACACAAATAAAAACGAAAATATTTCTTCGGCAACGATGGCAATTAACGCGGCGGCGGCGGCATACTCAAGGCCACGCGGCACAAATGCGGCGGCGATAAAATAAATCACAATCATACGAACAATTTGTTCCAACACCTGATTCGCAGCGGGAATTTTTGCTTCCTGCAAACCGATAAAATATCCGCGAATGCAGGTACCTGCCGCCATAAACGGAAACGCAAACGAAAGAATTTTAAGCGGCAAAACGGTTCGCGCATCGCCAAAAAAATGTACGGATAAAAATTCTGCGCAAAAATATAATACTGCGGTCAAAATTACGCCAAGACCCGTTGTAATTAAAACGGATTGCTTTAGCATTTGCGTCATGTTTCCGAATTCGCCTTTTGCGCGTTCTTGCGCGGTCAGCTTCGAAACGGTTGTGTTAAAACCGGCGCACGCTATGCTCCACGCAAGCGTGTAAACGGGCATAATTAACTGATAAAGCCCCATTCCTTCCGCGCCCATCAAGTTCGACATGTAAATTCTGTAAACGAATCCCAATATTCGCGTAATCACGCCCGCCGCAGTTAATGTCAACGCGCCCGTTAAAATTTTTTTTCTGTTTATAAAATCACCCCCTCACCAATTTATATGAAGGAAGGGACATGGGATATGTATGGGTGCGCGATAAACGCAGAAATTAATTTCCATGCACGACAAAAAATATTTCACTTTTCAGAAAGACATGTTAGAATGAGTGTATATTATTGCAGGTTTTTTGACGTGTATTTTACTCATTGGCTCAACAATGGTGTTTGCCAATCCAGAAAGAATAACTCGCGAATTATCTTTCGGCGTGAATGTTGTTGTTGACGGCGTTCCGCAAAGTTTTTCACATGATATGCGCCCGTTTACCATAGATGGTCGAACTTTTCTTCCTGTGCGTAGCATTGCCGATGTGTTGAGCGTAGACGTAGAGTGGGATGCCACAACGCAAACCGTATTTTTAGCCACGCCGGGTAGTCCTGCGCAAACGACGGCATTGCCGCCTGTAGTTCCCGTGCCGACACCTGTGCCGCCGTCTGTTTCGGGGGGTATTGCGTTGCTGGACGCTGATCCTTCGTTTGAATCAAGCATTTCGATGTATACGGGCAGTACTCAAATACGAGGCGATAGTTTTGAAAACGTTTTGTATTTCCTAGGTGGAAGTAGCCCGTCGAATACTTGGTCTCAGCACAATTTGGATGGAAGATTCTCTACACTTACAGGAACAATAGCGACAATGTCAGCAGGTAATCAATCTGGTAGTTCCCATATTAAATTTATAGGTGACGGCAGAGAATTGCATACTTGGTCTGTAAGTCGTGTAGGCGACCCTAGAGATATTTCCGTGGATGTGAGCGGTGTTTCTATTTTGAGGATTGAAATGAATATAGCGTCATTCGGTGCTCCTAGCCTTGCTTTCTACAATGCAATGATTGAATAGCCATTTCGGAGCGGTAGCAATACTGGCTTCCGTTTTATACGCCCATGGTGGGATGCCCCCGCCGTTTTACTTGCATTGACAAAGTATTACAGTACTGCACCGTTATATTTACGGTGTTTTATAGTCGTAAATCAGATATATCAGACAAAGGAGAATAAAGTATGTTACAAGCGTATCAAGGGCATTTTCGGGAAGAAGTACGTTTTTTTGCGGATAATCGGGAAGTTACGATACCAATAAACAAGCGGGTAATTATAAACATTTTAGATGATGAAGCGGGAAACGCTAACGCTGAATATTTGGCGAAACTGGATAACGCGATAGAAGAAGCCCGAAGCGGGGAAGCGTATCAATATTTCGGCAAAGGAAAATTCAGCGATACGCCGCAAAAGGTAAACGTATGAATGTTTATTTTTCCAAAACGGCACGAAAAGAGTATGAATCATGGGAAAAGTCAAGTCAAAAAACGGCAGATAAAATTGACGAGCTTATTACCGACATTTTGGAAAACGGATTTTTGCAAGGCATAGGAAAACCCGAACAATTACGCCATTACAAAGACCCTGTACGATTTTCACGACACATAACGCAAGGCGATAGGCTTGTATATTCCCCAAGTGGAAATGATGTGCTGATTGTTTCGTGTAAAGGGCATTATGATGACAAATAAAAAAAGCGGGGTATCGTAAACCCGCTTTTTTCGCGCCTTTTCGTACATACCAGTTTGCGTATAGCAGCACCCGCCGCCATAAACGGGAACGCAAGCGAAAGAATTTGCAAAGGCATAAGCGTACGAATGTCGCCGAAAAAATGAACCGCCATAAACTCCGCGCCGAAATACAGCGCGAATGTCAAAACCACACCAAGCCCCGTTGTAATTATTACCGATTGTTTCAGCATTTGTGTCATGTTTCCGAATTCACCTTTTACGCGTTCTTGCGCGGTAAGCTTGGAAACGGTTGTGTTAAACCCGGCGCAGGCTATGCTCCACGCCAACGTGTACACAGGCATGATTACGGCGTGTTCCCACTAATGAAATACCATTAATAAGAACGAGATGAAGATTTTTTTATAGACCGGAATACCAGCGCAAGCTTGATAAAACCTATGTAAATGATGTCAAGCTTGTCAAATCTGCAAAATATACGGCGAAAACCCTGAATTAATCTAAAAAAACGCTCAACTTCATTACGGCGTTTGTACAACTCTTT
>Ga0131853_10013704_pt1 | contig 14864 bp, 8 predicted proteins | sample TergutLab28metaG_FD_92764 | JGI IMG/M metagenome (GOLD analysis project Ga0131853, IMG submission 92764) | Labiotermes labralis P1 segment gut microbial communities from Petit-Saut dam, French Guiana - Lab288 P1 (version 2) (version 2) | ecosystem: Host-associated > Arthropoda: Insects >... | reverse complement strand
CCTGGAGATCCATCCTAATATTATCCACCCATCTACGCCTAGGTCTCCCCAGTGGTCTCTTTCCCTCCGGTTTCCCCACCAAGAACCTATACACCCCCCTCTCCTCACCCATACGCGCCACATACCCAACCTATCTCATTCTTCTCGATTTTATCCCCCGCACAATATTGGGTGAGGAGTACAAATCATTTAGCTCCTCGTTATGCAATCTCCTCCATTCCCCCGTTACCTCGTCCCTCCTCGGTCCAAATATTCTCCTCAACTGCAGTCGAGATATTAGGTAACATAAAACTTATTTGCCTTTAATGAAACCAAATATGATATCCTCTCTTTTTGTACGGGTCTTTCTGTGTTTGTAGTTTAATTATACAGGGTACTGGTTAGAATGTGGTCGGGTAGCTAAGTCGGTATAGCGACTGAATACGGGCTGGACCGTCCGGGATCGAATCCTGGTGGGCACGAGATTTTCCGCCCGTCCATACCGGCCCTGGGGCCCACCCAGCCACCCGTACAGTGGGTACCGGCTCTTTCCCGTGGGTAAAGTGCGGACGGGGCGTGCTGCTGAACACTCACCCCCTTCTAGTGCCGCGGTCATGGAAAAGGAGAGCTATACCTCTACCCACCCTCTGGGCCACACCGGGCCTCTAACGGGATCAATTTACCTTTCCCGGTTAGAATAAAAGCAATTGCATCATATACATTAATGCATTTTCCCACATTAATATTCTTTAAATTTTTTTATGAGAAATCTTCATTATGACCGAAGTTTATGCAGTATCCGACAGCAATGCATGGAACGACACCTAAACTAACGCAACTTACATTTTATCTGTGCTACTTGTTCCACGCCACATACAAACCGCTTACTGATGTGATTCTGTCAATACAGCCCACATTGTGATAAACAGAGGAGCGATATTTAAAACTGATTTCAATAATAAGGTATCAAAGATTTTAAGAATCTTTTTGTTTATGCACAACTGGGTTTTTAAAACCCGTCCATGAGTATTCAATTATTTGAATTCTAAAACTAATGTCAATCATCTACATCACCTCCTAATCTTAGCCTATAAAACAGGAAAAATAGCTATGATTCAGCACTCCCAGTGTCATCTTAGAAACCTTCAAAGAAATAGTTTCTTTGTTCAACAATTGAGGCAGTTAGTCACCTGGGAATGTGTTAAGAATTATGGTGGTTATCAATGAAAAGAAATCGGTTTGAAACGGATTAAACATCGTTGCGAAATCCCATGTCATGTTGACTTTACGAAGACATTGCTGCTGTTAAGACCGAGGTAAAGAGACGTACGCAGGCCAGGCGTACACAATGACGATGATAGTGACCTAGGATCAGTGTGAAGGTTGCTGTCTTAAATACAGCTGCAGATGGGGTGACGAATGCAACGTAAATGGTGTATCGAGTCTTTGTTAACTTTTTGCCTTGTCGACAGTAAACGGGAACTGACTCTTCGGAGTATCGTAACGCATTTACTTTCTAGCAGTCCAAAAAAGATTCTCTTAGACAGGAAGATAAGTGGGCCCTAGAGTCAATCTGGATCGTGTGTAGAATGTCTCTGTTTCCTCCGGGAATTTTATTAACGTCTTCTATCCTACAGCATAGACACAGTACTGACTACCACATCCAGAGTTATGCAGACGTAGATCTTATCTGAATTTATATTTTATTTCAAGTACTGTGTGATAAAACTCTAAGCTTGAAGTTGGATCTCAAAATGAAGCACAATGGATCGAGAGGAGACAAAATGAAATCTTACTTCTTCTTCTAATGTAACCCCCTAAGAACCAATTTGAGGTTATTCGTTTAGTCTTTTTGGAGAATACCATTGGAATGGGCAATAAGAAAGGACAATACGAGTTACGTCGTGAAATGAACACATCATGTTCGAGTTAAGTTTCCTGCGGAACTGGAATTACGGAGAAGAAGTATGAAGAACGGGAGGGAAAACAAACAAAATAAATGTGGCAGAAGTTTGGATGTAGGATTAAAACTCACTTGATATTTAATAGAACACACGGTGATAAATTAGAAGGGCGGTTGGTCTAGTTCTGTGTATAAAAATAAATAAAAGGGAACGAAAGAACCATTCGGACAAAAATGGGTTACCCAAGATATGATTTCATTGAGTTGAGGGTTGTTTGACCGTGCGTCTTCCTCATGAAGTGAAGTGAAATGCCAACTTGATGCAACTAGATTGAAGTATTCTTAGCTCGACATGTGTCGGGTACATACGCACGTCATCAGGAGCATTAGATGTTGAGTTGCAGCATATGGTTTTCTGCGTCGCACGGCACCATCCGCACCGTACACACGACCTACGGAGCGGCTCTCAAGACCACCACCCATCCAAAAACTCGGTGCAGGAAACCATATGCTGCAACTCAACATCTAATGCTCCTGATGATGGGCGTATTTACCCGACACATGTCAAGCTAAGAATACTTCAATCTAGTTGCATCAAGTTGGCATTTCACTTTATTTCATTAAGTCTTTGCCCTTGTTCTGGGGAAGAAAAGGAAATGTATATAGGCGGCCTTGGGTCCTTCAGCGAATAAGCCCACAAGCCACTACTTGTACAGTTTTCTATTAAGCTTGAGCATAGTCTTTTTCAACCAGTATTTTGAGTTTTCTGTTTTCCGTGTCGGTGGTATGTCAGATTGTCTTCTGCCGGACTGCGACATCGTGTATTCTGCATGTGATATAGTAAGAAAAGCTGAAGTGCTGATCGGGTTATATATATTTTTTCACGTTATTAAAAAGATATAATTTCTCTTCTGTAAAGTATTAATTTGTACACTGATCACGCTTCTTTACGTGAAACTACTCTAGTCACCAAGTGATACACAGTATTCAAGCGACGTGTTGTGTATGATTGTGACTATCAACATACATTTCCGATCACACTTCTCTTGTTTTCGGTCTTCAATGCACATCTTATATTTCCGCAACCAAGTGTTTCCAGCGTAGAATCATCCAATCTTTAGACTTTTCTTTCGTCCTTTACAGGAAGTCCAAACAGCGATTGATTCCAAATGTGATATACCGTGGACAGAATTTTACAACAGTATTTCCAGTTTGAAGGTGGATTGAAATTTCAATGAGTTACATTATTTTAAATGGACAATCAGCAATAACCCCCTCCCACACACACACACACATGAGATGACCTTCTCACAGGGGTGACCGTGAACATCATTCCCTTTTGCGATGTGTTGTCATGCAGTTTGGTATATATATGCCAACGTGGCAATAATCTAACGACTCTACATTCACGTTAAAAATGGAGGTAATAGAAGCCGAATAACTGTTCGTACCTATCACCAAACTACAGTTATCACGTCCCAGAATTGAGCATCTTCGTAACTGACTTTATTAGAAGTTAGGGGAAAAAAAGATATCTGGAAAGGCTATTTAATTTCCTGTTAAAAAATTCGTCCACTTCTTTCCGTAAAACGCATTACACTTCAAATAACTTCCATTTTTATTCAGGTAACTATATTCATCTGACACTCATTTCACCAGAACTATAGAATCAGGAAACAATTACTTAATAATACACGATCTACAACCATGGGCATAACTTGGGGAGGTGCAAAATGGGGGGAGAACAAATACACTTCTTATATTTTATATCCCTAAGAAGAGTTTAGTCAGTCAAGGATATGTGCATTTCGAGTGACAGTGGGGGGAAAGGTGTGCGCATGTGTGTATTGAGGACTGGTTCAGAGGAGTCTGCCCAAACGCTCTAACATGATTCAGAGGAGTCTGCCCAAACGCTCTAACATGATTTCCTCACAAAAATTAGAGTTCCTAATGTCCCAGGCCAATTTTGACCCTACCCTGCAATGTTAGCATCCAAGTTACGCCCGAGCCTACAACACATTTGTTACAATATTATTTTGAAGTCTTTATAGATAGATTTCTCTGTATAACACAAATAATACGTCGTCGAATCCGAATTACGTCTAAGTTTCTCGCTGACATACAATATGTCAGTTAGCGTGTGTTACAGAAGAAGTGAATGCTGCTAATATAAACAACACAAGGATACCGATTACACTGCTTTGCCCTGCACAAAAGGCCACTGAGCTCCATAACCTCCAATTCAAGATACGTTTGACCAGCCATTCAGGATTAGAATATAATTCTGTTTGTCTCCGAGAAACCCTTTTCATAAGAGTCTATGTTTGTACTTAAGACTATTACACTGCAGTGTCAGTTGGGTAGCTTGACTTCTAGGTCAGAGCTTTAAACCCCACCGAGTTTATGAATGTCTTTGCAATTTTAATCACCCTTTTATTGTCTCATTTATGAAAAGAAATCTTCTACTCCAGCAGTATTTACAAAGACTGCTCTGTCTTTTGAGGTCACTGTGTGATAAAAAAAATTCAGTACTGTTGTCTGAGGTTACAACTTAGAACATCCTATCATAACGAATGCCTTTATTTTGCACCGTTAACAGCCAATTCCTTTTTTACGATATGCAGTTTTTTTCTCCTCTCTCACACTGCACTTAAAAATTCTTTTTTTAAGTTATGCGAACATATATATATATATATATATATATATATATATATATATATATATATATATAGCTTAGTTTTCGAAGTGGCTAAATCATATTAAACATAAATTTGTTTTTCGAGTCACATTTTCGAATTTGAGGTGATCGTTATCTTTTTATGCAAGGATTCGTTATTATCTTTAAATTATTGTCTCTCTTTTGTTCTTAATTCTTAGACGTAATCAAAAATTAAATATTTTGTTAAATATAATGTTCAAATTCTTTCAACAACATCCACTGGCAGATGGTGTTTCGATTAATACTAAATAAGTTATCCAGATTTGGGTTTGAAAGTTGATTATCCTTGTACTGAAAGCGCATTTGTATCAACTGTCTTAAAATTTGAGTACCAAACCACGCTGCTTATATACTGATAGCATTTTTCGGTTAAGACGTAACGAAATGTACTGATTCACATTTTACAAGGGACGATTTTTGAGGCAAATGTATATTACTAAACCTGGAGGTCAAAAGAAAAGTGAAACAGTGTGCCCTACGGGTTGCAATACTGCGTAGAACTAGTCTTGCGAACCATTATCGACGGTTTGGAAAACCTATTCCTTCCTTCTTCAGGGTCGAAGCCAGACTGTTCTACAAAGAATAAAGAACACTTCCTAAACTTGAAGTCTCCAACCACTTCCCTTCTGAGTGCATAAAAAATGGTCGATATACTTAATAAAACACCACACCCTGAAGGAGTTATCGGGATGCACGTGTATTTACAAGCCTTCTTAAAAGTTTCATTAGATGGAAGTAAATGTTCAGCACCCTACCCGGCCGGTTCCTTCCCAGCATAGAGCCCAGTTACCCGTTGAATAGAAGGTTAAGTGAACTACAGCGCAGGTTGTTACATTTAAGAGAGTGTTTACTCTCCACTATTACAGAGCATTACGTGTCCGGCTTCATAACGAGAGATATTTAAAGATTTAGTAACTTTTAACTTGGTTTATACAGATATAACTTACTGTATTGGAAAACTAAAACTGAAGATATGTAGTTTGTACCATATTTTAATCAATCATATTTACTATTACAACGCGGAAAATCAAACCCAATAAAAATATACGCTTTTTACTGCACTGATTCGAACATGAGTTATTGTACATACAGTAACCATTAACTATCTCCATGGAACAGGGCAGTCTAAAGAACCTAAGAATTTCTTAGCCCGTCAAGAAGCCCACCTCATTTTCTGAAACCCCAAGGTCATTTACCACCTCAGGAGGATCACATCTGTAGTCCCTATCATGAGCTAAATGAATATACCAATTTTTTAAAACCACTTCTTTAAAAACCAATCTTAACATTATCCAACCATTTACGCCTACTTCCGACATGACGTGTCTTGCCATTTCGGTTCACTGCAAGAAGGTTTTATGCATTTCTCCTCTCTACCATTTGCACAACGCACCAAACTCATCACATTTCCTCCTTTGACTATCCTAATAATATCCGTCAAAGATTATAATTCATGCAGTTCCTCATTATGGAATTTTCTATAGCATCCGGTTCGTTCCTTCTAGACTTCTCGTTTCGTTGGAGAACAGGAAAATTGTATACGGCAGTATTCGGCATTGGATTCCATTTTCGTTTATTGTAGCTTCGAGGTCTGAAATCACTAATTAACTGTGACGTTGTCACATTTATAAAGTCACAGTATGGCACAGCTTATTATCATGACGATTATCCTTTTGTGCTGCTTATTAAGCAGGTACTGGGACGGTGTGTTACGTCGCTGAGAGATACATTGTTACAATACTGTGCTAGACAATACTGGTACAATCTCTGGTGGGCAGTCAAGTTTTCGATTGATTGTCAGTGCTTGAAATGGCGTTCTTATGCTGGTCCATTTCTCACACTTTCCTTCTCTGATCTGCTTTCAGCTACGTGATCCCCATCAAAGTTTCCAGTGAGTGCAGATAATCATATCAAACCTCTTCTGTCCCACTTTGATACAGTACACAGACCACCCATTAACGGACGCCTGATGCAGACTGAACGTTGCCCTTCTTTGCCACTGAAAATTAATTTCAAAATGTACCAAAACTTCTCTTAATTCGTCAAGATATGTTTAACGCATTGTTACCATGCCCTTACTTACCGAGTAACCGCATTTATCGGAATACCGTAAATATCGAACGTATTAAGTCCTTTATTTGTGTAACTAATGCAAACAAATTATTACAAAATTGTTAAACAGTTAAAATCATTTAAAATTATAATAGTTGCTCCAACATGTTTTGGTTTACATAAACCACCATCAGGGAGCTCTCTGCCTGTGCTTCGCCAAAGTTACAATGTTGACTTCGGTTACATATCGTTATTTGAAGTTATCGGTATTGTGGCTGTATATGTTGTTCAGTCCTCGCACACGCAAAACAGGACTGAACAAACTATACAGCCACAATACCGATAACTTTAAATGACGATATGTAACCGAAGTCAACATTGTAACTTTGGCGAAGCACAGGCAGAGAGCTCCCTGATGATGGTTTATGTAAACCGAAACATGCTGGAGCAAATATTATAATTTTAAATGATTTTAACTGTTTAACAATTTTGTAAAAATTTGTGTGCATTAGTTGCACATTAAAGGACTTAATACTATCAATATGTACGTTGCAACTACGAATTTTATCGAACGTACATTTCTACTGTTCTTTGCAGACTGTACGAGAATCGAACTGCAGTCAATATTCCGCTACACCTTACCATTTAGTTACAAATATTCTCCGAAATGCATCGAAAAAAGAGTGGTTGTGAAACCGTTAACACGCCTGAAAGAAAAGGAATGAACCATAATATCTGTACAACGTTCTTCTAACAGGATACTGTGTTTTTTTAGTCCAGCGCCGTAATTGCTATTTTCCTGCAGCCAGTAATGAAAGACGCGCAAATCTGTTATAAAAAGGCGACAATGCCGGTACTTAAGTTTCATATCCTAACAAGATGGGTGGAGGCAATATATCTTGAAGATGTAATCAAGATTGATTAAAGCAATTTTTATTTAGAAAATAAAAATATGAAAGCGAAAAATCCATAGAAACAAAATTTAACTTTCAGTTAAATGACGGCATCTACCTTAATACTCAACGAAAGTAAGTAGAAGTCGGTACGAGAGCGATTCATAAGCATGCCTAAAAATCACATGAGCAAAATAGTTTCCAGTTGAACAACTACAAACATGGTGACGGTGCAAATTTACACGTTGTACGGAACAGAGACTGGACGTAGAAGAGATCTGCATTAAGTCCTTCATAAAACTAATATTAAATAATAATAATACTAACAATCAATAGCCAAAATTTTGTACAGTAGGAAATCAGTTTTAGGAATTCAGGGCTAAATTCATTTTCAGTTTGCTGACAAGCACAATTTTACCAAATACGACTGACAGTTGGACTAACAACGTGGTAGGCCTATTGCCAACAGTTATTTTCTCCTTCTTCTCCAGTGTATAAGACAAATGAGCAACAATCTATTTTGTTACTTGTAGGCTTTATCTCATCCTTAAACCATGCGCTAATTGGAAGGTGTAAATCAGGATTACTCTCGTTCCAAACGCCCGAAAGATAGATTGACCGCAACACCAGTCTCTCACGCACCTCAGTGGCAGCTCCAAACTTAGCATGTTTCATTTGCTTACAGGCGGCAGGTTAATACGAACAACAGTTCGTGCTATGTCCAAACGTAATATACAGTACATCCCAACCATTTGTCTTACAGACGATGAAATAAATCAACCCACCATTCAGTATATTTCTTTATAAATATTCCGAACCCACTTCTCTGGAAGAATATTTCGGATTTTAGTACAGCTACCCCTATTTTCGCTTCCACGCTTAGGGGCCACAAAATACGCGAGTAACAGAAAGATCGTATTTCTAAGTCTGCATGTTTCGGCACACAAACTACTAAACCAGTTTTGGTTATTAGTGGTAGACTAAGTTGTTTATTTTAATTTTCCCATTAAAATATCAAGATGATTCCCAAATTTGGAAAATAAATACAGTGAATCTGAGAATGTATTTAGATCAAACTTTTTCGCCTGAGCCATGTGTCTGAGACGGTTGCCTTAGAAATTACTGAAGAGACTTTGATGAAATTTGGTTTTAGTGGCGATAATAAATGCCCAATTTTAATCCACACGTTAAAATTGCAAAATTTTGTATTTTTTAAGTAAGCCATACGATAGTGGATACTCACTTTTTTCCGCTACCAGTCATTGCTTTGAGCACAGTGGATAATAAATATCCACAAAGAACAGGAAACTTTTAAGTTTATGTGTAGAAGGGATATTTCTGTGCTTGTCAGTCGGTATAGCGACTCGCTACGAGCTGGACGGTCCGGGGATCGAATTCCGGTGGGGACGAGATTTTCAGCACCCGTCCAGAACTGGCCTGGGGCCCACCCAGCTTCTCGTACAATGGGTATCGGGTCTTTTCCGGGGGTAAAGCGGCCGGAGCGAGGCGCTGACCACCCAACCCATCTAGCGCCGAGGTTAAAGGAAGAGCGGAGCTATATCTCTACCCCCGCCCCCCTCTAGGCCTTCGTGGCCTCTTCTGGAGCGAATTTTACCTTTACTTATGTCTGTGCTTGTAATACTTTACGGGTTAGATAAAGAGGAATAAGGAGAAAATGGACAAAATGAAATGCTTGCAAGTGTGTGAAAGAAGCATGAGTTACGTAAAAAACCCGGTATTACCAGTGTTCACTGACATTTGGAATCATTTTTATCTAAGTATTTAACCAACTTGATGCATAAAATTTGTTTCACAACAAGTTTTATTTCATGCCTCTACATGTTTCGAGCAAATGTGCTCATCATCAGGAGGTCAAAACTGCATTATACAGCCTCTGGTATCATCACACCTATAGGTGTGATGATACCAGAGGCTGTGTAATGCAATTTTGATCTCCTGATGATGAGCACATGGTGCTCGAATCATATAGAGGCATTAAATAAAACTTATTGTGAAACAAAATTTTGTGCATCAAGTTGGTTAAATACTGAGATAAATAGTCTTTTCTGTGTACTCTAAAGTACACATGTGAAGTATTATTAATTCGTCCAACTGCTGCGGTAGAAACCAACTTGAAATCTGAAATAAGCCTTTCCTCTTCAGTGGCCTATTGATAAGTTTCTATTATCACAGTCGCATTTATCACTCCCAATATGACCAATATTAACTGGTTCTTTCCGATCTGAAATAGTGCTCGTAATGCAGGAATCAGACTCGTCCAAAGTTCTGGGACTGTGAGGATCACATCACACTGTCAGATCTGCTCAAGCCTTCCACGAAGGGTTTCAAATAACGTCGTTAACACCATAGAAAACAATGCAAATACAGTGGAATTACCGTCTAATTACCGTCTAATTATACTGTTATTTATCGCCAGCCTTGATACACGCTTTTCCCACTTAACTGACTTGTGTAGTGCCATCACAACTTTCTTGTTTTAGGACTATCGTTTTATAATAGGCTTGTTCATTTATTCATTAATTCATTTAATGATTCATTCATTTGCTCATTCTGTAGTCTGTCTGTTGAGAGGTCCATAGCCTCTTCCAGAGCAAGTAACGTCTTCTTCGTCGTCTTTCTGTCACTTCTGTCCTTCTCTGTATCTTTACTTCATTAGTGTGTTTTAGAAGGCAGTTCCTAAACAAGATGTGACCGATTATTGTTTGTGAGATATGCTTCTCCTCCTTGATTCTATGTAAAACTTCTTCACTGTTCACATGTTTGGTCCAACTGATTTCGGTCCTTCTCCAGCACCACATTTAATTACTTTTTTCGTGCATTTCTGATCTACTTTCCGAAGTGTCCAAATTTCAGCACCATGCAAAACTATACCCTAAAAGCTGCACTTCAATAGAATCTTCCTAAAATTTAAACGCAATTATCTGTGGTGAAAAAAGTCTTCTTCTTGTTGAATGCTGTTTTTACCATGGCAATCCTGCATTCAATTTCACTATTTCATCTTGCATTGGGGTTCTAATTTTATGACGATGCTTAAGCCCGGCGTGAGCGCTAAGCTGATGTTGATCTGAGTTCAGACTACCGCCGTGTTGTAAATGAGGTCTTGGTTTGTCTTGAATGTTCCGCAGCCTGTGTTATTGGCTAGTAACTGAAGTGCTGGGACAGCCTATGTGTCCCGTCTTCAAGAGTGAAACAGTCCGAACTTTTTGGACTGATTGACTCTTGAAGATGGGACCGATAGACCGTACGAAACCTTGGTAACCAACTACACATCAACGCTTCATAACATCCCAGAAGAGCGAAGACCTAAACAAACCTGCTCACTTGTACGTACCAGCAAGTTCTCCGTGTCATAATTTGACAAACCCTTATGAAGCTCTTTGAATTGGGGTACCATGGAGTCTTATCCGTGGATATCAAATTATCGGAGAGACTAGCTTCGTTTATGTTTGAGATCGAAGCACTTTTCTCCAAAACTGATTGTCCGCCGATAAAATTACATCACTTATTTGAAGCCCTTAACAAGAATACTAACCGCCATGAAAACCACCAAATCTACGGTACGGTAAATTTCAACGTAGTATTCTGCAGCACTGGGGACCGCGGTAGCACAGTGGTTAATGTGCTATGCTACCAATCGGAAGGTCGCTGTTTCGATTCCATATGGTGTCATTGGTATCCTTCCGATCGCACTATGGCCCTGGGGTCGACTCAGCCTCTGACAAAAATGAGTACCAGGAGTATTTCCTGGGAGTAAAAGCGGCCGGTGCTTAAGGCTGACAAACTTACTGCCATCCCGGGCCATTGTCACGTAATCTGGGAACCTAAACTTCCTGGAACCCTCTGGGACTCTCGGGCCTGTAATGGGACAGATTTAACTTTTTACTCTGCATCATTATTTTTGTATTCGGTAGTGCTGGTGACACTGTCCCTGAAAAACAGCCGTAAAATTCGATACGTTCCATCTACAGTCATGTTATAGTCCCTATGTGCCTATAGTCCCTATAGGCACACTTTCATTGAAATATGAGATCCGTTGTGAGGCCTTTAGAAGTTAAGGTTTCATGTTAAAATTTTTTGACAAAGAGACTTAGGGACTGAATAAAGCACAAGTCGCATAGTGCTGCCATTTTATGTCCTCTTCTTCATCACCGTCTTCCTCCATGGATTAGGCCGTTTGACTTGCTCGGACGTGGACGCGTTGCCATCGTTTCCTGGGGCGTCTACGATCTCTTCGTCCTCGAGGTTTTGTAGTTGAGGGCGTGTTTCGGGAGTCTGTTGTTATCCGTTCTTTCAAGGTAGTTGATCCAATTTTGTTTGTATTTGGTTCTTACATCCAGGGATCTGTAGTTCTTTTTTATGATTTCCTCTTCTTGACCAATATAAATGATGCACAGTCCTGAACAACGTTCACCCAGAATCATAAACCATATGCAATAAGAAATATTATTTCTCGAACGAAGTAATATGCCACTGCAATGCCTCTGTATACAGAACGAAACTCAAGCAAACCGCAGACCTACGAAATACATCGTAGCTTTCAGCTAATTCAAACGCGCCATTCCAAAGAATAAGAGAATCCAGACCTTACGCGTCACCTATTATACGTGAGACAATTTTTGTCAATATTTTCTACCTAATTTTGTTCACTTCTGTTTCATGGTGCACCGTTATAGTTGCCTATGTTGTGAATATACCGGTCTGCTTCCAGTCTTAAAATGGTAATTCCCTTTACAAGCACCGTCACACAATATGCTATGTCATGATCCCTCGTACAACGCATGGTTAGGAGGGCTGATAACCGCGCTTTGGACAAGACCCGAGCTGCGTTACATGAACGTAAGTGGATCCATATGGACTGAACCTTCCTCCGCCTACAATGCGTACATTTTCTAACATTTACACACTGCTTGTGTAGCTGATGATGCCAATTTCCTCGTCGGTTGATTTTACAGGTGTCAGTTTAAATTGTGGAGGGTTCGGAAGTCCCGCCCCCTTCCATATTTAATAACCTTCAACCATATATATATATATATAAACCGCTTTGGTCCAGGAATCGCTGTACTCACATTTCACGAAACCCACTCATTTATTGAAGTTCAATGGGACAATCGTCCCCCAAGGAACAACAATTAAATACCTGGGAATTACCCTGGATCGTCGGCTGACATGGAAACCAAATATACAACATAAACGCAAGCAACTGGGTATACTGTTGCAACGGATGTACTGGATTATAGGACGTAAATCCAAGCTTTCCCTGACCAACAAATTACTTATATACAAAATCATACTAAAACCCATTTGGACTTACGGTTTACCATTATGGGGAACAGCATCCCAATCAAACATCGAAATATTACAAAGACTACAGAACAAAATTCTCAGGATGGCGACCGACGCACCGTGGTACATACCCAAACATATGCTACACACTGATCTTCAAATACCAACTATAAGGGATGAAATCAAACGGCTTAGTACCAACTATAAAGCCAAAATAGAGGCGCATCCAAATAAACTCACGACCTCCCTCCTCGAGAAGCACGGCCCGGGCAGACTACACCGTTACTTACCATTTGATCTGCCTCACAGATTCATAACTTTAAAGTTCCTGTTAACTGAGGGTATTCACTGGAATACCCCTCACCATGACTCTGTACCTGACTGTTGTACTAATTTCTCCACACATGTACTAAAGGTCTACTACAGACCGACAGTATAAATAGAGGGTTTAAAATAATTGTTGAAGTTACTCCAAACGTTCTTTTTATCCACAGTTGAGCAGTAAATGCTGGTTTAACAAGTTATTGCGCTACAAGCATGCTTGCATCGGCCATCACGTTCGGACTACGTCGACGCCTCAGCCGAATTTACAGTTTAATAATAAAGCTTAATATTTTGTGTAGATATTATATAACGGACAGAAATTTATATACTTTTCAATCATTTACTTCGAAACGGATTTACAACTAACAGTTACCGATTGCGACATTTTAATTGACAGTATCATCAGGAAAAGCATATTGTATAATTTTACTCGCCCTGTATATCAAGGTCTGCAATTCGGAAATGAGAATTTTAACTCAATGCATGCGATGGCGCTTCTTAAGAATTTTGTCCTTCTAAACAGATCATTTAATCAATAAGTGTACCATAAGCAATCAACAAGTCTTTGCCATTTTGCATGTCTCATTGGCCTTGATGCTGATTTAATGCAGATAAAAGATAAATATTTCAAAGTTAATCAAGCAATAGATGCACGGCACAGGAAGAATTACAGCATTTTCCGCTGTTTTCTCTTAAGTTAATCTTGTCGACCTCATCTTGCACCTAATGTTTCTAGACCTCGCTGAATGCTAATTATCCTGTATCATATGACGATTCTGAAAAAATAAAATAAAATTTTCTCAGTTTATGTAGGCTGCGTTTAAGGCACTACTTCTTATAGTTTCGTACATAGGAGACATCCTTCCGTACATAGGAGACATCCTTCCGTACATAGGAGATATCCTTCCGTACATAGGAGACATTCTTCCGTACATAGGAGACATCCTTCCGTACATAGGAGACATCCTTCCGTACATAGGAGACATCCTTCCGTACATAGGAGATATCCTTCCGTACATAGGAGACATCCTTCCGTACATAGGAGATATCCTTCCGTAATAGGAGACATTCTTCCGTAGCCAGAATACCAGAACGAAGTTAGAGATGGAAGAAAATTTTCCTCCAAAATGTTAGGACCTACTTGCCAGATAGCATAGCGTCACATTCCAAAATACAATGGTCTACATAGTAATCGCCATGGAACACTTCGCCAAATTAAATTATCCTTGCAGTAAGTTCGATCAGAATTTGTACAACAGTTTCGGAAACGACACGTTTAAACAAACAATACCTCTGATATGTGGTTGACCGTGCATCTTAATTCAGTGTGGATAACAAACCAACTAGATGTCACTTTTGTGTAATGCTTTATCTTCTCCTCTATAAGTTGCTCAACATGTTTCGGGCAACTATGTGCCCACTATCAGGAGCTGACGACTGGTTAGTGTTTTCGCCACGTGTTGGTATTGAGCTGTGGCTGCAGTAAGGTTGTCAAAACCGGTTGGTAGGTAGTGTGTCCATTGAGGGGTTCGTAGCACAACTAGAGTTGGTAGGTAGTGTGTCCATCGAGGGGTTCTTAGCACAACTAGAGTTGGTAGGTAGTGTGTCCATTGAGGGGTTCTTAGCACAACTAGATTTGGTAGGTAGTGTGTCCATTGAGGGGTTCTTAGCACAACTAGAGTTGGTAGGT
>Ga0131853_10013703_pt1 | contig 14864 bp, 12 predicted proteins | sample TergutLab28metaG_FD_92764 | JGI IMG/M metagenome (GOLD analysis project Ga0131853, IMG submission 92764) | Labiotermes labralis P1 segment gut microbial communities from Petit-Saut dam, French Guiana - Lab288 P1 (version 2) (version 2) | ecosystem: Host-associated > Arthropoda: Insects >... | reverse complement strand
CACAGCACAGCACAGCACAGCACAGCACAGCACAGCACAGCACAGCACAGCACAGCACAGCACAGCACAGCACAGCAAAGCACAGCACAGCACAGCACAGCACAGCACAGCACAGCACAGCACAGCACAGCACAGCACATATATAATATTTCATATTATATATGTGGGGATATTACAAGGGTACGCCTTTTCGGGCGCAAAATTTTTTGCGCTTTTTCTATATCAATTTCTAAATTTTTCAGACACAAATATGTTTGTCAGAAGCGGAGTGTATAAATGGCGTCTATAATTGACAACAAAAACAAAACTATGCTTGAAGGACTGACAAATGCTCTGAAACAAGCCGAAAGCGTCGATATTTTGACTGCGTTTTTTTATTTTTCGGGTTTTAATGCTTTGGCGGAAGAACTTAAAGATAAAAAAATTCGTATATTGGTGGGCAATTTGATTGACCCTGCGGCAATTGCCGAATTGTGCAATGCCGTTAAGGATTATCCTGAACAAGACCTTGCCTCTTACGCAATTCGCGGATATTCGGCGTTGAGCAATTTGCAAAAAAAGAGAAAATATATAGACAGTTTTATCGGATTATTTAACAAATCTTCTTTGTCGGCGGAATTTGACGAAACAGACAGTCAAAAAATATTCAAAATGTTTTTGAGCAAACTGAATGACGGCACTCTTGAAATAAGAATTACAAACAATCAAAATCACGCAAAAGCGTATATACTTAAAAACAAACCCGAACATTCTTGTAATGGCGACCAAAAAGGTGTTGTTTTTACGGGCTCGTCTAATTTTACATACAACGGACTTTTGGGACAAGGCGAAATGAACGAGCGATTCAGCGACAACGTAAAATATGACGAATACACGTCGCGTTTTGAAGAATTGTGGAATGACAGCAAAGCAATAGATATTTGCATAAAAGACGGAGGCGACGAATTTGTCGATGAACTGAAAAAGAAATTATGGATTTTTGCCCAACCAAAACCATACAACATTTTTGTCCGTATTTTATTTGAATTATATTCGTCGCTTGAAAACAACAGCATAAAAACTCCAAGCGAAATTTCCGACGGAAAGTTTTCAAATTTGAAGTATCAAATAGATGCTATAAAATACGGCGTAGATTGCATAAATAAAAACAACGGCGTAATTATTGCCGATGTTGTAGGGCTTGGAAAATCTGTTATTGCCTCGGCGATTGCTCATAACTTGGATATGCGCAGAACGATAATAATTACTCCGCCGCACTTAAAAGTGCAATGGGAAGAATACCAACAAGAGTTTGGAATTAGAGGCACGCGAGTTGAAAGCAGCGGTAAAATAGAAGAGTTGCATAATACTTATGCCAAAGACCCTAATCCTGCATTGTATATTGTTGATGAGGCACACAAATATCGCAATGAGTTGAGTGAAACATATAAACTTTTACATCAATTGACACGGTCGAATCCTCAAAACAAAGTAATATTGCTGACTGCAACTCCATATAATAATCGTCCGCAGGATTTATTTGCTCTCATAAAATTATTTCAAACTCCCAGCCGTTCAACTATAAATTCTACCGATAACTTGGGCGTGAGTTTTCGCGATTTAATTGCAGAATATAGAAAATTAGAAAAAGAGGGTAAAAAAAATCTCTGCGACCAAATAAAGAAAAAACTTGAAGAATTGAGCGAAAAACTGCGTGTTTTAATTGACCCTGTTATTGTCCGCCGCAGTCGTATTGATTTGAAAGAAATAAAAGAATATTCCGAAGATTTGAAAGCGCAAAACATTAAATTTCCGGAAGTTATCGGTCCCGAACTGGTAGAATACGATTTAGGAGAGATACGCGACTTGTATATTTCGACACTGGAACGCTTGCGACGCCCGAAAAGCGGCGGACTATTCAATTGCGCCCGTTATAATCCCTCGGCATACTTGAATGACCATAAAAAATTTATGGACAAGTACGGAGAGTTGTTTGAAGAAACAGATATTCAATTGATTCAAGGCAACTTGGCAAAATTTATACGAAGATTGCTTGTTATGCGTTTTGAAAGTTCCCAAAAAGCGTTTGAAACCACCCTTGACAAAATTTTACAGTCCTGTGAAAATATGAAAAAATGGTGGGCAATGGGTTATGTGCCAATCAAAAAGCAAGGTTGTCTGCCTGACCCTGACGAAGAAGAAATAGAAGAAACATTAAGTGAAATAAACAGCATTGATGCAGAATTTGACCTTGGCAAAATAAAGAAAAGGGCTATTCCTATTGAAAAAGAACTGTTTTGCGACGATTTTATAAAAGCAGTTGAAAGCGATATTGCATTGCTTTCGCAAATAAAAAACGAATGGTTTGGCGATAAAGAAATAAGTTTTGACCCGAAACTTGAAGAGGTTAAGAGAAAAATTAACGATTTGCTTAAACAAAACCAAAAGCGCAAAATAGTAGTATTTTCGTATTTTGCCGACACAGCAGAATATGTGAAATCGGAATTGGAAAATGCAGGGTATCGGGTATTATTATATACAGGTGGCGCAAAACAAACGCTCAGAAGCATAGTTCGTGAAAATTTTGATGCATCGTTCGACGCAGAAAAGCAAAAAGACAATTATGACATTATCGTGGCAACAGACGCTCTGAGTGAGGGTTTTAACTTGAACCGTGCGGGCGTAATTATCAATTATGACATTCCGTATAATCCAACCCGCATTGTGCAAAGAATTGGTCGCATAAATCGTATAAACAAAAAAATGTTTGACGAACTTTACATTTTCAACTTTTTTCCAACGGATATTGGAGAAAAAGACACCCTTATAAAAGGTATTACAACACTTAAAATGCTGCTTATAAACAATATAGTCGGCAGCGACACCAAAACTCTTACGCCTGACGAAACGCTTCAAAGTTATTTTAAGCAACAGTATGACGATGTCGATTTTGAAACAAAGGAAAAAAGTTGGGACAACGAATACAAAAACATTTTTGACGGGATAAAACACAACCGAAATTTAGAAGATGAGGTCTTAAAAATACCTGAACGTGCAAGAATTGTCCGTAAAAACAACAAAAGCAACGTTGCTATTTCTTTTGCCAAAAGAGGCGATTGTTCTTTGTTTGCAATAGCGTCGCCCGATTCAGGCAACGCAAAAATTGAGCCGTTAGAAAAAGTATTAGGGCTGTTTAAAGCAAATCCCGAAGAAAAAGGATACGAAGCGGATAGCGAACTTGATAAAAAATTTGCCGTTTTGCGCAACGAGATATTGAAACCGCACCACAAAACCCCGTTAGACAAAAGAAAAAGGGAAGCAATAGACAAATTACAGCAATTATTAGTCGCCTGCCCTGCCGAAAAAAACTACATCACAGATCTTTTAGATGTCATAAAAATTTATGACGATTTAAGCGACGGAGAATTGAAATATTTATCAGGACTTGTCATTAAACCAAGCAATGCAAAAGACATTATGGACGAATTGAAAAAAGAAATTTCGGAGCATTACATTATCCAAATCAAAGAAAAAGCGGAGGGTATAAATGCCCAAACCGAAATAATTATGTTCACGGAGGATTTAAGAAATGAATAAAACGATAACGCTCGAAGAAGCAAAAGAAATTCTTGCAAAAGAATACCACCGAGACAACTTTTTGTATTTGGCAGATTTTTTATTGCCCGACTTAAAAAACGCAAAACACGAGGTTAAATTTGACAACAATATTTTTGACAGCGTAATGCAACTTGGAAAATCAAGCGCTTGCGACATAGTTGTTTATGAAGTTATTCTTAACGAAGATGTTCAAAACCGCCGTGTTGCCATAACACAAGAAATGTTTCGTATTTTGCGGGGCTTGCAAGTAAATAACGCCTTAGTCGCTTTCAGTAATAGCGACGGCAAAAATTATCGTCTCTCGCTTTTAACAAGCAAATACGAATTTGACGGCGACAAAATTGTTAAAGTAATTTCAAATCCGAGACGTTATTCATATAGTTTAGGATTTGGAACTAAAACCAAAACCGCTTACGATTTTTTAATAAAAAAAGGAAAAGTCCGCACACTTGACGAATTGGTCGGCAGATTTTCGATAGAAGTAGTAAATAAACTGTTTTATGCAGAAATAGCAGAATGTTTTACTAAACTTGTAGGCGGAGAAAGAGACAGGATAAAATATGAGCCGCAATTGGAATTATACAGCGTAAATGATAAAAACAAATACACGGAATTTGCAGTCCGTTTAATCGGCAGAATTGTTTTTTGTTGGTTTTTAAGAGAAAAAAAGAGCGCCAAAAGCATTTCGCTAATGCCCGAAACCATTCTTTCTATCGATGCAATTAAGCAAAACGAAAATTATTACCACAATGTGCTTGAACCCCTGTTTTTTGAACTTCTTAACACAAAACAAGCAATGCGCAAAGATAAATTCGCAAACGAGGACATATACAAACAAATTCCATATCTAAACGGCGGATTATTCAGCCCTCATAACGACGATTATTATGAATACTCTCCTACAACAGAAAGCGGAAGATACGGTCTTGTAAATATTCCCGGCAAATGGTTCGAGAGTTTTTTTCAGGTATTAGGGCAATATAATTTTACCGTAGATGAAAACACCGCATACGATATGGAACTTTCCATAGACCCGGAAATGTTAGGACGTATTTTTGAAAATTTATTAGCAGAAATTAACCCGCAAACAGGAGAAAGCGCAAAAAAAAGCACAGGAAGTTTTTACACGCCCAGAGAAATCGTAGATTATATGGTAGATTGCAGTTTATATGAATATTTGCACCAAAAAACAAATATTGACGGCGATAAATTGCGAGCAATAATAAGTTATGGTAAAGAAAACGACGAAAAGTCAAATCTGCAAAACGAAGAAAAGAAAAAAATTGTTGATGCGATATACACAATAACCGTTCTTGACCCTGCGTGCGGTTCGGGCGCTTTCCCGATAGGTATGCTTCAAAAATTAGTTTATATTCTGCAAGAATTAGACCCCAAAGCAAATATGTGGTTCGACAAAGCAACCGAAAACGTAGGAGTTCTCCTTAAAAAAGAATTCCAAAAGAAGTTCAACGCGGGCTCGTTAGATTACATAAGAAAATTAAGCGTTATACAAAATTCAATTTTCGGCGTGGATATTCAGCCGATAGCAGTAGAGATAGCAAGATTAAGGTGCTTTTTGTCGTTAATTATAGAAGAAAAAGTAGATGACAACGAAGAAAACCGAGGCATAAATTCTCTCCCCAATCTTGATTTTAAGTTTGTAATAGCCAACGCGTTAATCGGATTAAAAGAAGAAGCGCAAACAAATGCATTCCATACGGACACACACATTCGGGACTTAAAAAACGTGCGAGAAGAATATTTCAACGCCGATTACGAAAGGCGAACAGAATTAAAACAAGAATTCGACAATATTCAAAACGAAATGTTCAAAATGACAATAAACCAAGGCAACACCTCGTCTAAATACGAATTGTTGTCATATTGGAAACCATTTGAGAATGAAACGACCCCGTGGTTTGATGCGGAGTGGATGTTTGGGGTAAAAGACGGCTTTGATGTTGTTATCGGAAATCCGCCGTATATTTCCATTGAGGGATTAAGTAAAGAAGATAGAAGTTTATACAAATCTATTTTTAAGTTTTTTTATCACAGGTATGACTTGTTTGGCTGTTTTATAGAGCAAGGCACTAATTTATTGAAGAAAAATGGAATATTGTGTTTTATTCAGCCGTCCGTTTTTCTTAACAGTAAGTCATTTATGAAAATCAGAGAATATATTGTAAATAATTGTTGTTTAAAAAGTTTGAATTTATTGAAAGACGGAATTTTTGACAGCGCTGTTGTGCCGACAATGATTATGTGTTTTTCAAAAAAACATATGGACGACAACAAAATCAAATGTAGCCAAGGAAAATTGGAAAATTTTTACTCAATCAGACAAATAGTTTATAAAACAACCGAAGCAAATGTTTTTAATCTTGATTTGAACGATGATGTTGCTGAATTTATAAAAAAAACTTCTAAGAAGACCGTTTTGCTGGGCGATATAGCAAGAATTTCAAGAGCAATAAATGTTGGTAATTATGCAGAATTTCTTGTCAATGGAGCAAAATTTGACAACAACGAAAACTATATTAAAGTTTTGAAAGGCGGGTCTATTCGTAAATGGTATTTCGAATATAAAGATTTTTACTTAAAAAAATGTTTTGATGAATTTGTGAGTTGTGGCGATTTAGAAGTTTTAAATAAACCTAAATTGATGATGAAAAGAATTGGAAAATACCCTAATGTTTGTTATGACAATACAGGAATATCTGGTCTTGATACAATTTATACAATAAGAGTTCTAAACGACAACTTTTCATCCAAGTATGTTTTAGGATTGTTAAATTCAAAATTGATTGGGTATATCTTTCGCTTGCGAGTTCCATTAAAAGGTGATGTATTTCCCGAATTTCGAGTTTTCGACTTGAACAAACAAATCCCTATTAAAGATATTACATTAGAGCAACAACTGCCGATAATCGCCCTCGTCAATGAAATCTTGGAAAAGAAAAAAGAAAATCCGAATGAAGATACGAGTGAAGAAGAAAAGGAAATAGATAAATTAGTATATATACTTTACAATTTAGAATATGACGAAGTTAAAATAATAGACCCCGAATTTGCATTGAGTAAAGAGGAGTATGAGGAGAGGAAAATATGAGCGAAGATGAAGATATAATCAAAATAAGAAAAATTTTGCAAAGTCAGAATCGAAAGGATTTAGCTGATTTACTAAAAGTATCACGTTCTCGTTTGGATAAATCAAGCACGTTTGGACGTTATCATTATTCAGTTTTGAGCACATTTAATATATTTTCGCCATTAAAACAAAATGAAGAATTGAAAAAACTTTCAGAAGAGGACAAAGACGAAATTTTTAGCGCAATACTAACTATTTATCCACACGGAGACGAATCGCCCGAAATTAGGAATATAAAATATTGCATTGATTTTGATTTAGACGATATAAATCTTGTAGAAACAACTAATTTAGAACGTATAGATTTCGATTATATACACAAGCAAATAGAAAAGTGCGAAAATAAGATTGCAGGCGAGGATTATGAGGGTGCAATAACAAATTCAAGGACGTTGATAGAATCTATATGCCTTTTTATTTATGAGAAAAGTAAAGGCGAAGAATACGAGTATGACGGAAATTTGCTTAAATTGCACAAAGAGGTAAGGCAAATACTAAAAATGGAACCAGCAAATGGCGAAGACGAATGCTTAAAACAAATTTTGTCAGGAATAATAAGCATAATCACAGGCGTTTCAGCATTGCGCAATAGTTTTAGCGATGCACACGGACGTTCTCCTGAAAAAACATATGTGATAGATAAACGCCACGCATTATTGTCTATTAATTTAGCAAAAACTGTATCTGAATATTTGTTTTTATCTTACGAAAAATTAGAGCAAAACAAAAAGGAGAATAAACAATGAAACCCGAAGAAGCATTTTATTTCGCAGAAAATCACCCCGAACTTCTCGCTGGGGCACTGATAAACGAAGATTTTTGCGATTTGAAAGTTGAGGAATAATTTATGGATGACTACGAATGGCATTTAGGTTCAGGCGGAATGTTCGCCGATGACGAGATAGAACAACCCCGTCGAAGAGGACATAATACATTGGATTTTGGAAATGAATTCTGCTACGTCTTATTTGCAACCATTGTTCTTTTTGTGTTCGCCATTTTCACGGGAGAATTTGGAGTAAATATTGTAGGATTTTTTTGCTTTTTTGGACCGCCTATTTATGTGGTTTACTTGCTTATTAAAATCGTGTATAAGGAGTATAAGAATATCAAAGGTGAAATAGAAACTAAAACCGATTATTCTGCCAAATTTAAGCCGAATTATATAGAAACAGGATATGTTAAATGCCCAAAATGTGGCTTTGCACAACCTAATACAACTGCTCAAAAATTAGAAAGCGGATATTTTGCCAAATGTTCAAAATGCAATAATGCCTTTTTCTCGAGAGGGTAAATAACACAATGAAACCCGAAGAAGCATTTTATTTCGCCGAAAACCATCCCGAACTTTTAGCAGGGGCATTGATGGAGTAAGAAAAGAGAACTGTAAAAATTCAGTTTCGATTTCGCTGTCGCGCAAAACGTATTTTCACCCATAAAAATTGTAAAGGCAAGCAAAGTGTAAAAAAAGGAGAAGCAAAAATGCCGAAAAATGAAAAAATAAGTGTTCAGGGAATTGAGGTTGGAGTTTCAACAAAGAATTTGGGCGACTATATAAACCTTACCGATATTGCAAGATGGAAGAATTCGGTTGCTCCAAGCGATGTAGTCAAGAATTGGATGCGAACGATAGATACTGTGGACTTCATTGGGTTATGGGAAACCTTGAATAACCCCGATTTTAATTCGGTCGAATTCGACTTAATTAAAAGTAATTATGGCAGAAACGCTTTTACCTTATCGCCTTCGCAATGGGTAGAAAAAACTAACGCAATAGGTATAGTTGCCGGACGAGGAAAATATAGTGCCGGAACGTTTGCACACAGCGACATAGCATTAGAGTTTTTATCTTGGATTTCGACCGAGTTTAAACTTTACTTTATTTACGAATTTAAGCGCCTCAAAGAAGACGAAAGCAAACGCCTTTCTTTGGAATGGAACTTACAGCGAACTTTAGCAAAAATAAACTACAAAATTCACACTTCGGCAGTAAAAGAAAAACTCGTTCCCCAAGCAATCACAAAAGAACAGGCGAATTTCTTTTACGCCGACGAAGCGGACTTGCTGAATGTCGCACTTTTCGGCAAAACCGCCAAAGAATGGCGCGAAGAAAACCCCGACTTAAAAGGAAATATGCGAGATTACGCAACGCTGGAACAGTTGGTCGTTTTGTCGAATATGGAAAGTATAAACGCCTTGCTTATCCGTCAAGAACTCTCGCAATCACAACGCCTTATCCAATTGAACGCAACGGCAATTACTCAAATGCAGGCGCTTACGAATAATAAACAGATTAAGTTGTTGGGGTGATAAACAATGAAACCCGAAGAAGCATTTTATTTCGCCGAAACCCACCCCGAACTTCTCGCTGGGGCATTGATAGACGAAGAAATTGAACATTATCCCCAAACGAGATATTATCAAAAACCTGCCAAAAGACACAACAGCAACGCAGAAATAATTGCAGATGGTTGCGCAACAGGGTTGGGTTATACGCTTGGTGTTGTAATTATCATTTTATTTTGTGCGTTTTTCCTGTTTTTGTGTTCGTTGTAGCGGAGTTTGGGCTCTTTTATAAAAACAATAAAAATCGAAAACACATCAAACATCGTAGAGGCGACCGCCATAGGTCTCCTGTTATTTGTGAGACGATTTTTCAATCGTCCCTTTTTTGTTGGCGCAAATATTATATTATACAAAAAAGAAAGGAGCGAATATGACAGCGACAATGAATATCTCCGAGAAACTTTACAATCAAGCCAATGAAACAGCTCGGCTTATGGGACTTAGCAATATGCAATTTTTTGAAATTGCTATCAGGCAATACATAAGAGAACAAAAGGCGCAAAATATAAATAAGGTTTTTAGTTTGAGAGAAAAAAAAGAAGACGATACATTGCCGCCTTTAGTAAAATCAATGCTTGGCGCTTTCAAAACTGCCGATACCGAGAATATGAGTTTGTATTACAAAGACGAAATAAACGCTGCCAAAGAAGAAAGATTTAGAAAAAAAGGACTTATAGATTGAAAGTTTTAATTGACAGCGACGTTATTCTTGATGTTTTTCTCAAAAGAACGCCATTTTTTAGCAGTTCTGCAACGATAATATCTTACGGTGAGCGGAACAAAATATCTTTATGCACAACGCCGTTAATTATCAGTAATGTCTATTATTTGTTGCGAAAAAACTTTGAACACAAGAAGATAATAGAAAATTTACAAATCTTATTAGAATTTACAGATATTTTAACAATGGGAAAACCAGCGGTTATTTTAGCATTAAATTCCGAATTCAGCGATTTTGAAGACGCTTTGGAAAATTATACGGCAGAAAATTCGGGCGATGTTGATTTTATTATAACGCGCAATATAAAAGATTACAAAAACAGCAAACTTAAGGTGCTTTCACCCGATAAATTTATTGAACTTATAAACAATAACGCTTAAAAGAGGTAAAATTATGATTTGGTTAGTCGGACAAAACGGAATGCTTGGCAGAGAATTATCTAAAATTTTAGAAGAAAACAAACTTGAATATTTGGGAACGGACATAGAAACGGATATATGCAATATTTCCGAGGTAAAGAATTTTATAGACGGAAAAAACTTTTCGCATATAATAAACTGCGCCGCCTACACGGCTGTCGATAAAGCGGAAGACGAAGGTGAAGCCGAAAAGGCGACGGATATAAACGTAAGCGGAGTTGCAAATTTAGCGTTTGCCGCAACCGCCTCAGACGCTGTTTTAATTCATATTTCGACCGATTATGTTTTTAGCGGAGAAAATGATACGGGACCGCTAACCGAAAAAGACGCGGTAAACCCGATGGGAGTTTACGGACATACAAAACTTTACGGCGAATATGCTATCGGACTTTCGGCGTTAAGCAGATTTTTCATAATTCGCACCGCTTGGCTTTACGGAAAACACGGAAAAAACTTTGTAAGCACAATGATTAACCTTATGAATACCAAAGAGAGTATCGGAGTTGTAGCCGACCAATGGGGAAGCCCGACTTGGACAAAAGATTTGGCGGAGTTTATCGCGGTAATCATAAAAAACGGAAGCGACCAATACGGAATTTACCATTTTTCGGGTGAAGGAAAAACAAATTGGTGCGAATTTGCCAAGAAAATTTACGAATACGGAAGAAAAAGCGGTGCAATCACCAAAGAATGCACAATAAATTCGCTGACGACCGAGCAATATCCGACAAAAGCAAAAAGACCGAAATTCTCATATCTTTCAAAGGAAAAAGCAATTACAAATTTTGGAATAAAAATTGCGAAATGGGAAGATTCGTTGAAGGAGTATATGGAAAGTTAATATCGTAGTGGCGGGGTCTGCCCGCCCAAATACGCAAATGCCGCCAAAACAATAGGGCGGGCAAACCCCGCCCCTACTCAATCCGCCCTTTTACTCTCCCTGAAATCCTTATCCTGCTAACCCCGTCGCCGTCGAAAAACAGTTTTAGGGTATCGCCCGACGACTCGTTTCTTGTCTCGGCGTCGTAATATATTGCTCTTGCGTTTCCTTGAACTACCGACAAAACCCTAACATTTTCACCTAAGGAATTGTCGCCTTCTTCGGCAATAGTGGTCTCTATTCTTTCGCCCCACATTCGGTTTATTCTGTCGGGCTCGGATTGGCTGAAACGCTTGACAGAAGCGTTTCTTTCGGAGATTATTTGCGAAATTCGGTTGTCTTCGAGCAAGAAACGGAGGGTGTCGCCGTGCATTTCCATAAATACGCTGTCGCCGCGTTCTTCTTCTACGGTTTTGGCAAGCGGATTTGACACGACATAGAATTCCTTCATAGCATTGCCGTCAAAAAGAATGTTTACGGTATCGCCTGTTATCACGCTGTTTTCGTGTTCTATTCTTGTGTTGCCGAATTTTATGGCTGTCTCTGTTTCGGAAAAGAAAAACGCCGTGTCCGCGTATGATACAAAGTCGCTCCCGACAATTCGGACATTGTCAATTGAGCGGGCAACTCCCGATTGGGTGGCGTAAGTGATTATTCGCCCGAATATTGTTATGGTGTCCGTCGAGTTCGGATCCCAAAAATGAACTCTCGGATTTATTGTAAGATAAACGCTGTCGTTGTTCAGAAAATAGTCGGCTCGCCCTGCAAACATTGTCGCCGAATGAGTGCTGTCCACGGCAAAAACATTTCCGCGCATTTGCAAAATTCTTGTGTTGGAACGAAATTCGACCGCGTCGCAACGCAATTCCTGATTTTTACGCAGAACTCTTATGTTTCCCGTCATAGTAAGATGACCTTCCGCGCGGCGCCAAACTGTTCTGTCGGAGAAAATTCGCGCGTCGTTCCACAAAAATTCCACATTGCCCGTAAGAATGCTGACCACCCCGCCGCTCTCAAAACGATTGGTGTTTGAATTTGCGTTTATCAATTCCAAAGCGTGAGAAAGCGCAAAAATCGCCAAAATCATAACTGCCGCTGTTTTTTTTCGCATTTTTTAGTTCCCGCTTCGTTCTAATTCGGTTTGCATTGACGGAAAATTACCGCTGACTTCATTGGCAAATTCCCACCATTCAAAGTTTTCGGCGGCTCTAAAACCCCGCCCCCGCATAATTTCGCCGTCGGCAGAGCGCAGTTCCACAAAATCGTTGGAAACAAGCAGGTTTTCGCGGGTCTGCCATTCGAGCGTGCGCGCCAAAAGCTTTTCGCCGCTGTGAGCCGTTATTTCCACATTCCCCCAAACAAAAAATGTGTCGGTTCTTGCGTTGGTAAATCCGCTGTCGGAAAGCAAAACGGCATTTACCACTCCTCCGTCGGCAAAAAGCGTTAATCGGACGGGATTAACTCTGATTTGTTGGGTTTCGCTCATTTGCAGTATCTCGTCGGCGTTTAATTGCCAATGTTTGTTTCCCTCTCTGTAAGCGGTAATTGTGGAATTATTAAGGATTTGCAAAACCGAATCGGACGACGTATCATCGGACAAAATTATGTTTGAACCGGCTCTTTGATTGCAGGAAAAAATAAGCGCAAGCATTACAAATATAATAATTTTTGCCGCGATTTTCATAGTTTCTCTCCTTTTTCCGCATTGTTTTAGCGTAAAAATAGTATTTTCCAAGTGCTTTGGAGGAAAAATGGACGACGAATTGCAAATATATCGAGTAATTGACGCAAATCTCAACAGACTTCGCGAGGGCTTAAGAGTCTGCGAAGAGTATTTTCGTTTCGTGAAAAACGAGAAAAACGAGGCGAAAAAACTAAAAGAATTGCGACATAAATGTAAAAATTTGCAGGATTGTTTTGATGAAAAACTGCTTTTTTCCGCGCGAAACAGCATCGACGACCCGTTTTCGAGCGGGTTTGAGGCTTTGGAAAGCGAACGAAAAACAACCGAGGATTTACTGAAAGCAAACATAAAAAGATGTCAGGAAGCAAGCCGCGTGTTAGAGGAATTTGCAAAACTTTGCGAGAACACCGCCGCCTCCAAAATCGCTAAAGACATTCGCTTTGAATTATATACATCGGAAAAGGAAATTTACAGTGGAAAACATATTTGAAGATATACTCGAAGATAAAAAAACGGAGAAAAAACCGAATTCCCGCGAGCGCGATACGAAAAATTATCGTCAAATCTGGGGAATTCTCTATTTGGCGGGCGCGCTTTATCTGCTTATTGCCCTTTTGAACGGCTTATTTGCTCCGCAGTCTCCGCTTTTCGGAAAAATTTTGGGCACAAATTTGTCGTTTGGAATGCGAGCGCTTTTCGGAATTTACACGCAATTTTTGTTTGTCGCGCTTTTGGTGTACATAGGAATTACGTGGATAAAAAACATAGATTTCAGCGCAAAAAAACTGATTTCGTTTTTCCTGCTTTTGATTTTTTCCTGCACCGCTTTTGCAATTCCGCACTTGCCGATAATTCGACTTTCGCCGTCAATTCCCGGCGGTAATCTTTTGGGGTGCGCTATAGCAAAATACGCGATTTATCCCGTGTTTGGCGACGCGGTTTTCGGCGCGTATTTTGCGCTTTTCGTCGGAATTATAGTCGCGCTCGTATCTATGTTGAAAATCGACGTGGTAAAATTCTCGAAAAATCTTTGGGCGCTTATGAAAATTCTGTGGCAACGCATTAAAGTCCTTGCTGAAAAATTGAAAGAAAAAACAATTGAAATTTACAATAAAATCAAGAGCAAAAAGGCTTCCGCTTCACAAGAATATAATTACCCCGACCCGCAAGTGATACAAACGCCTCCAAGCCATAATTATGAAGCGCCAAATTATGAAAAGCCGCAAGAAAATTATCAGGAAACATACGCGCCAAATCCTAAAACAAGTGAAATTTTGCCGATTTCGACAAACAATTTTGCAACAAATGAAGAATACGAAACGAGCGAAAACGATAGCGGTGAAATTCTGAGTGAAACCGAAAATTTGAGCGCGTTGCCCGTTGCTTATATGAAGCCCAATCCGTCTGTTTTGCCGAATTTCACCATTGCGGGACAAAACGACAACAAGCGCAGAAACGACCAAATAAGCAATCAGTTAATCGCGATTTTAGAAGAGTTTAACATAAAAGATTGCAAAGTTGTCGCGGTAAATCCCGGTCCGATTGTAACACTTTTTGAGATAGAGCCGGGAAAAGGTGTAAAAATATCCGCTTTTGAGGGTTTGGAAAAGGACATCGGCATAAAAATCGGCGGAAAATCCGTGCGTATCGACACCATTCCAAACAAAACGACCATCGGAATAGAAGTCCCTAACGAAAACCGCGAAACCGTGTATTTCAAGGAAATTTTGATGTCGCCGACTTTCCAGAACAGCAATATGAAACTTCCCGTAATAATAGGAAAAGGAACGACTGGCGAGCCGCTCGTGGAAGACATAGCCAAAATGCCGCACATATTGATTGCAGGACAAACGGGGTCGGGAAAATCGGTGGGGATAAATTCGTTTATCGCCTCGCTTTTGTTCAGCAGAACCCCCGAAGAGTTGCGCCTTATTATGATTGACCCAAAAAAGGTGGAAATGGCGTGCTACGAGGGCATTCCGCACTTGCTTATGCCTGTGGTAACGGAGGTAGAAAACGCGGTAAAAGTCTTGGAATGCGCGGTAAAAGAGATGATGTATCGCTACGAT
>Ga0131853_10013702_pt1 | contig 14864 bp, 15 predicted proteins | sample TergutLab28metaG_FD_92764 | JGI IMG/M metagenome (GOLD analysis project Ga0131853, IMG submission 92764) | Labiotermes labralis P1 segment gut microbial communities from Petit-Saut dam, French Guiana - Lab288 P1 (version 2) (version 2) | ecosystem: Host-associated > Arthropoda: Insects >... | reverse complement strand
CAACAAACTTACTCTCAACCATGTACATATGCTATTCTATGTTGCTGTATTTCTTATTATTAGTAACATGACCATTTCCATATCTTGTAAAAGATTTACGGAAAATAAATGACATACATACATTCCATTATTAAGGAAGAAAACATGCTTGCAGTCAGTGACAGAGGATAGGGTGTGCAGGTTTGGACTGGATTCGTGTGGCTCATGATGGGACCGGCAAGTGGGCCTGTTTGAATGTGATAAAGAAGTTTCAGGTTCTGCAACTGGCCGACAGGACATCCAAATGTTTCAGAATGATGCTGACAGATTAATGCTTCAGTCATGAAGAATTTATAAGAGCACATTAAAATCAGAGAATGCTTGCTGCCATCTATTGACTGAGGGAATTTGAGAACAGAATGCTCTGGAGTGTGTTAGAACCAAAGACAGAGGAAACAGCAGGAGGCTGGACAAAAGCTCCATAATGTGTACGTCTTGTCGAGTATTAGCTTGGTGAAGATTGGTAGGGCATGTGGTGTGCAGGGGAGAGGAGAAATGTTTTCATAGATTTTGTTGGAGATCCTGAAGGAAAGACGCCACACGTGTGTGTAGATGGGAGGATGATATTAAAGTGAATCTTAAAGAAATAGGATGGGAAGATGTAGACTGTATTAATGATCCAGGAGAGGGATGGATGGTCTCTTCTTCTGAACATGGTAAACAAACCCTTGAGCACCATAAAATGTCAGGTGTTTCTTGATGTAGTTGCTGTACTTCAAGAATTTTGTGCCTGGTTCTCAGACTGGCAAAAGGCATTTGACTGTGTCAACTGGACCAAATTAATGCATATCCTGAAGGAAACTGGTTTCAGCTGGTGCAAAAGAAGATTGATCAGCAAATTGTATGTGGATCATAATGTGAAAATATGACAGGACCAAGGGGAGACAAGCATGAAGATTAGAAGAGCAGTTAGACAAGGATGCTGTTTGTCACTGACTCTATACAACGTTTACAGCAAATACCTTACCAAGGAAGGTCTTTAAGGGTTTGGAGACTTCACATTAGAACAGTAATTCTCACTGAAAAATATGCAGATGACATTGTGGTGCTGGCTGAGGAAGAAATGGTGCTGTAGGGCATGATTGATAGACTGATTGAAATTGGAAGATGCTGTGGAAAAAACCTTGGTGATGAGAATCTCAAGGCAACTATCAACAGTACAGATTATGGTAGGTCAAAAACTACCTGGAGAATGTGGAATGTTTCATCTGTGTGGGTAACTTGATAACAAATGATGCAAGGTGGGCATATGAAATTAAATCTAGGATTGTTGTGATAAGAGCATCATTCAACTAGAAGAAGACTCTTTTCGCCAGCAGACTGGACGTGATGTCGTTATTGTATTGACATTTTGTAACGATGTGTGTTGTTACTTCATTTACAATAATAAAACTAGAGCATCAGGTTGTTCTGTGTTGTTCTCACTATCATTACAGGTACTCAGGTGGTAGGAAGTCATGCTGTGTTTCAAGTGTGTCAGTCCTGTACACATGTTACAACACTTCAGAACAGTTAATTTCACATTGTGCCTGTAACATTAAATTGTAACAAGCAAAGACGTTTTTGGTCATTCAAACTCTTTGGACTGCTTCTCCCCAAAGAAGAAGGCACCAAATTCCTCTGAAACATTAGGACCGCTCACCCGACGGCACAGAGTCACAACCCAGAAGACTTCCTAAGGAACAGCATTGTGAACACCTGAAATTATGCAGCTCTGGGCTTCGTGTTACTGCAGTGATCTTGCTTATTGCTGCAGGTTGTAGACTCCAGTTGAAATGTGATGGCACACCGTGACGCACAGTAGGGGACGTGAAGGGGAGACTGGCGAATGGAGTGGGTAGCCCGTACCCTTCACACTACCTCAGAACATGGTGTATCCAGCATTACTGCCAACAATAAAAGCTGATGCGCACATCTCGGCTGCCAGTAGTTGACTGAACTGACACCCCCGCTGATTTAAATGGACTTATCTGTTTCGCCAAAAGATGAAATCTGGTTTCTGTGCTTGAGCCAACACATTTCAACTGGCCTCTACTTCCTCCCATTGCTCACTGTGACTTGTCGAAACTTGTGAGTGTTCCTTGTCGGCCTCACTGTTCGGACTTGTTGCTCATTGTTAGAGTTTTGAGTCTTCTGCTCCCTTCCATTACATGCATAAATTCTACTTTCATTGACAAAGATGTCAGTCTGCTCCCTTCCATTACATGCACAAATTCTACTTTCATTGACAAAGATGTCAGTGAACTGTGCGTGGTCAAATAATCAAAGGTGCAATGTATTCAAATTTGCAGTCCATATCATTTGCTTCATAGAAATATAAGTACATTTTCCATAAAGCATAATATGCTCGAACACCACTTATATCATTGTGTGTTCTTTCAGGAGCTGGGCAGTTATCCTGTGTTAGATACATTGAATCACAACTGGCAAGCTGTATTCCAAGAATTGCTGTAAGTTGCTTTCTTACACAACACAGCATATAAACTGTTGTGATTATGAACAAGCTTTAAGCTGCCAGAATATCCTGCAGTCAGTTGCAAGTACAGTGACAATAGATACACTAAAGACTGCTGAATAAGTATATCCTGCTTGGAGAGAAAAAGCATGGGGAGTGCTGTGTACATGTGTGCACAGAAGGGAATTTTTTGGTCTTAGCCTATGAACGTAATGGCCAGAGGAATTAAATATTTTCTGATACGCTAGTGCCAAGTTTCATTGCCCATTCTTCTAACTGTGTAAGGGTGGTTGAGTGTATTGTGAGGATTTAATGAATTTTGTGTATTGTGTATCAGCAAAATGAAGATGACATGGACTGGTCTTGTAGTAAATGCATGTGAGAGATGAGAAATACCTACCAAGTAGTGCGTAGATGGAAGGAGAATTATAACCATCTTAGTGCCGGGTGGTGAATGGGTTGGATGTTATGCTGTAAGTTTCCTTCTTGTCCACCAGATTTCAGTAGCATTCATATCACTGAATAGTGTGACTCTCGTACCTGCTATATACCTCAGTATTTCTCTGTTTTGACATGTTAACTGTACAGCCTGGCACTAAGAGAGTTCAGGTGGATCTCGAGGAAATAATGTGCGAGTTGTCTGGATTGGTTTGGGTGATGATAGAAACAAGTGGATGGTTCCTCTGAACATGGCAGTTGCCCTTCAGGTTCTGCAACAAGCAGGGAATTTGTTGACTGGTAGAGCAACCATCAGCTTCTGCAGACAAGGTGTCCTCCATGGTGTTTGTTTGTTAGTGGTGATGTAAAGTTGTAATAAAGCAAATCTGTACAAAGTTGTAATAAAGCAAATCAGTACAAAGCAGCTGTTATCAGTTTGATGCAGTGCAAAGTTTATATAATGAACTGTGTCTTGTTTCATGCCAAGAGAAAGCACAGCCATGATGGTAAGGGTCTGATGGTTTTGCAGAGCCACATGGACGTACCAAAAGATGAGCCTGGCTCATGTGATGAGGCATGTGTAACATCATCTGATGATGGAAATCAGGTCATTGATATAAAAGTTGAAGAAGACAGTGATATGAAAGAAGACGATGGGCCAGAGCTGGTAACATATCCACTAACAGAGGCTGAACATGAGGTAAGTCACATGACATAGTGCACATGTCACAGTAATTAGGTGCATAATAAATGCATGTAACTGCAATATGTAGAAATGGCATGAGATATGCTTACTGTAGGGGAAGCTGTTATCTGTAAATATAGCTTTTACAGTGTATGATTTTAAGCTGTATGTATGAAACCCTGAATTTACTCTGTATGCTCTTTGATACATAGATGACTTGTTGATGGCCAGTACATGGGACTGAAAGATGTCATGGTAATATATAAAGCAGTAAATTGTGTTAACAATGAACACTCTTTGCTGTGAAATGTAGTGATACACAAACACAACGGACTGTCACACTCCAAAGCCATGTTGCACTCCACTAATTCCCAAATCAAATATTAATTTTCCATTTCATTCCAAAGGATCTTACAAAGTCCAGAGCCATGTGTAACATTTCATAACATGTTAAATATTACAGTGAGGAGTTGTTAGCCATCAAGTTTTGGGGTTTTCCACAGCAGTATGCCTGACTATTCTATACATCTGTGATACAGTGTTGGCTTGGTGAGTGGTTCAATGCCCACATTTCGAGAGAATGTAGCATCCTCATCTTCAAGGGTTGAGGATATTTTGACCCTTGATAATGAAGATTCAGTTTTACTGTGAAATGTTTGGGGTCCATTTACCCATTTGCACAACATCATATCCCACAGGAGTGGAATCTGTGTTGTTAGCCTGTCACCCCATCCCCAAGCTGGAGCACCACCCCTTGTCAGTTGTGTACAGCTGCTTATTCAGTATATTCACAGCTACCCTCCCTATCTGAGGGCTGTCTCTGTCATCCGCATCCTGAGGATGTGCTTTGCCATCGTGACCGGGACCCGCTTAGCACGGATCTGACATCTGTTGTTGGAAATCAGGTCATTAGTATAAAAGTTGAAGAAGTCCCTCATATGAAGGAGGAAGATGATCCGGGACAAACTGAATCTCCAGTAATAAAGGCTGAACCTGTGGTAAGCTATGTGTGAGTGTGTCCAGTGTTTAGCGCTTTTTGCAGTTATCCATAATGGCCTGTGTTTCTGTCTGTCCACATGAAACAAAACAAAACAAAATAATAAAATAAAAAAAGGAAAAACAAAAAAGAGAAGGAAACAATCCTGAAGAAGCTAGAACACACTAAATTCAGGCAATGCTTGCTTCCTTTCAGGTCAGAGTGTACTGTCTTCATGTCTTGTCAGAAAATGTAAGGCTTAAACAGATAAAACTCTAATTCTTCATGTTGTTTGTTGTACTGCTGAGCACATGTTATTAACATAATAAGATGAAGGAAGATAAAATAGGTTGATCATATAGCATGCATGTGAATAATAGTGAATGTGTACAAAGTTGTAGCTAGAAAATATGAATGGAAGAGTCCATGTGGGAGATGTGCACTTACATGGCAGGGTCATATGAATATTGATGAAACAGAAATAAGGTCAGAGTTGTGGTCTGGATTGGTTTGGGTGATGATAGAAACAAGTGGATGGTTCCTTTGAAAATGGCAGTTGCCCTTCAGGTTCTGTAACAAGCAGGGAATTTGCTGACTGGTGAAGCAACCATCAGCTTCTGCAGAAAAAGATTACTCCATGGTGTTTGTTTGTTAGTGATGATGTAAAGTTATTATAAAGCAAATCGGTACAAAGCAGCTGTTATCAGGTTGATGCAGTGCAAAGTGTTTGTAATGAACTGCGTCTTGTGTCATGTCAAGAGAAAGCACAGCCATGATTGTAAGGGTCTGATTGGTTTTGCAGAGCCACATGGACATACCTAAAGATGAACCTGGCTCATGTGATGAGGCATGTGTAACATCATCTGATGATGGAAGTCAGGTCATTGATATAAAAGTTGAAGAGGGCAGTGATGTAAAAGAGGAGAATGATTTAGAACAATTCAGATCTCCAGTAACAGGGGCCGAATCAGAGGTAAGCTGTATGTCTTAGTGTCCAGCATTATGGACATTTCACGGATATCCAGAATTGTCTGTTGTCTCTCTTATCTCCATCTGTCTGTCTGGCTGCCTCTGCCACACTTCAAACACGTGCACCTTAGAATGGATTTAGGAGATTTCTTTCAAAATGCTGATGGCAGTTGTATTGTGTTGCATGTACTAAATTGCTAGTCATACACTGTGATTTTGTAAAGAACGGAATTCTTTGAATTTCATAATTATTTGTCTCATCTCTCCCTTTCTTTAAAACCCATTGTTCTTCATATTAAGGTAGGTTATAATATTTTTATTTTGCCTTTTTACCAGAATACGCTGAATGAACAGCTCTGGGTGCACAGTGAAAAGCGCCCATTTTCCTGTGATGTGTGTAATAAGGCGTACATTAACCAGAGTCACCTCGTCAGACATCAGCGGATACATAGTGGGGAGCGGCCATATTCCTGTGATGTTTGTAATAAGGCATTCATACATCGGAATGACCTGATAATACATCTTACCATACACAGTGATAAGCGGCCGCATGTCTGTGATGTGTGTAATAAAGCATTCAGACTTCAGAGTAGCCTGATGAGACACTGTAGTGTGCATGGTGGGAAGCGGCCTTATTCCTGTGATGTGTGTAGTAAGGCATTCAGACTTCAGAGTAGCCTGATACGACATCGTAATATACACATTGGGAAGCGCCCATATTCCTGTGATGTGTGTAATAAAACATTCATGTATCAGAGTAGCCTGATGAGACATCATGGCATACATAGTGGAAAGAAGCCATATTCGTGTGACATGTGCAGTAAGGCATGCATACAGAGTAAACCTGTGAGACTGTGTAAGATACATAGTGGGGAACGGCCACATGCCTGCGACATGTGTCACAAAGCTTTCATTCGACCAAGTCACCTGATCAGACATCGGCGCATACATACTGGTGAGCGCCCATATTCCTGTAGTGTGTGTAATAAGACATTCAATGATCAGGGTAGCCTGATGACACATCAACACATACATAGTGGGGAGCGGCCATATTCTTGTGATGTGTGCGATAAGGCATTCAGACGACAGGGTGATCTGATCAGACATCAACGTATACATAGTGGTGAGCGGCCATATTCCTGTAACGTGTGTAGTAAGGCATTCAGACATCAGAGTAGCATGATGAGACATCAACGGATACATGGTGGTAAGCAGTCATATTCCTGTGATATATGTAGTAAGGCATTCAGACATCAGAGTAGCGTGATGAGACACCAACAGATACATAGTGGTGAGCGGTCATATTCCTGGGATGTGATTCAGTCATAATCTGGGGTAGTTTGATGAGTCATCAATATGTCAACTGTGCAGAGTGTCTGTGTAGCTAAGACATGTGTTAATCCTTTCATTTCTCATGAATACATAATGCTGAGCATGCCTAGTTGTGTCACATATTTGATATTTATGTGCTGTCAGGCTGTAGTGTGATGGCAGCACTGTGAGTTGTGTGTACATAGCAGGGAGAGTTCATAGTCCTATGTATGACAATTGTATGATAAAGAACTGTGAGCACCTTCTAACATCTTGTTTCTTTATTGCACTCTTTGCAGTCTCAAGAGCAGAGTACAGTCAGGCCTCAACCATTTCATCTGGTTTGCAGTAATATCGCTTCCTGCCCTGATGACATAGAGGCAGCTAATTCCTCAGAAGCGCTAACTTTTTCAGACCACGTGGCATACAATCACAGACCACAGCAATGTGTACAGCTGCCACCGTGATTGCGTCATACTTCACAGTTTACATCTCGATTGCTTGTATTTTTTACTCTTCATTATAACTGTTGATTCTGCCCAAATGGTAGATTCAGATACGCATTAGTGTGTTCAATAAAATTATATATCCATTAATATTTCTGACATAATGTCAACAGACAAATTCTATGTTTATAGTGTACTTATTTTTTCACATATGACAGTTTATTAAGACCAAACGGAGTGTTAGTCAGAATTTTTGACAACTGATTTGGACTAGACTAAGACACGGTATACCAAATGCAGTTTGCATTCATGAGGTTTAACGCAGTAATGTATAAACACATAATGACAACATACTGTGTGCCTGTTCGTGAGGTTAAATTAGAGTACTCACATTCCACATCCCTCAAGTTGTAAACAGTGTGGAGGAGGAACACTTGACGTGTGTGTGCGCATACGTGCATGTATGTGATGTACAGTTTGAGTCTCGGCTGGGACACAGACTGTCGTGCCTTGCTTTCACGGTTCACCTCAGTCCCTCGAGACAGATGCCAAGGTTGTATCTCGGTTTCACATTTTTCATTAGTTGCATTACATTTCAATTACTGTACATTAAACCAACCAATGTACACAGTTATATGCAATGTACAGTAATATCACAAAGATCACTGACTCCTACATGTCTCAGGCCTTATTGACCAATCATCAGTGAGTACAGTAATTGTAAAAAAATGACTGCTTAATATATCGGCAGAATGTATGTACTTTGCAACCGTGGTTCTACTTTTTATAATATTTCATAACATCTGTACTTCTCACTTCAACACGGTCTGTATTCAACTTTATAATTGTAAATAACCAAATATTTTATAATTTATAAAACTTCTATATATTTTCGTATATTTACACCTTTACTTAACTTCCAGTGTACATTCTATCCACTAGATGTTCCACATCAAAGAATTTACAACAGTTCTTCTGAATGCAAGGGACCAATATATTAAGAAACCATTTTGTACAATAATTGGACTCCCTGATCGTGTGCCAGTAAGGCCCAAAACATTTAGGTGTTCGTGGTTTGTAAAATATTGAAAATCTTCTACAGTTGTGTACATTTGTTGGTTTATATTATAGTAATGTGTAGTATCTCAGATTAGGCCATGACTGCTTTGTGCCACACCCTGTCCATTTCATTATTAGCCAGTTACGCCAGTGGCTAATGCTGTGTAACCTACACTACTGACAGTGCCATTAAATCGACCAGGCAAATGGAAACATGGATAGTCATTAGTCATATGCTCCCCCCCCCCCTTCCACAAAGCACCTGATGATCTCAGAAGCCTGCTTCTGTCCTTTTAAGGCAGGGAACTGGGCTAAGAAATTGAATAGCAACCGTATCAGGACATATTACAGGCAGACTCCCCTATCTGCAGTTTACCATGGCCTGAAAAGAATTTTGGAAAATTAAGGAAATAAACTGTTCATAAGGTTCAAAATGTGCCCAGTACTTGACTCATCTTCCTTTGTCCCCTTACCAACGCTTACCTGCAAACTTGCCACCATTCTGCTTTAGCATCCTCGCTTTTCGGGTTAGTTGTCGCATTATCGCAGTGCTTGTGTTCAGAAAGCGACAAGAACAATGGAGAAGTCAGTGAATACCCACAGTAGGCTAAGATATATTTTAACAAGTAAAATTTTCTTATTACATGTTATGTACAGGTAAATATGTAATGATTTTCATTGTTAAACGTATAACAATAACACGTTTCTTCATTGCTTGTGCAGCACTTTGATGGAAAAGCATGAATTTATTGTTCCGTCATCCCTTGAAACTGTACACGATACTGCGCAGTACAGGCACCGTATTTTTTCATTGCTCTATTGTCTCTTGAGGATTAAGCTAAAATGTCAGAATCCCTTACTTTCATATGTATGAAAGAAAGTACAATGTAGTGTACAGTACACTTTATTTAACGTTGGTAATGTCTTACTGTGCGTAATTTATCAATTAAACTTCACCATATTTATATATGTTACATGAATATCCCGTTATGTCACGTTATATATAGCGTTTGGTATTATCCATGGTTTCACGTAACTGCAGTAGGTCTTGGAATGTATTACCTGGGGATACAGCAGTCCGCCTGTATTGTAGTTTTTGAAAATGGATCACTTTAACATATATTGTGCAAGATCTGAGGTCCTTGTAGTGATGTTGCTGACAATTGAAGTCTTATGGGATGTGATGCTGTGTTGTCAGGTGTGTAGTTGCCTTAATCTTCAGGGTTAAGCAGGCCATTCTTTGTTGAAATGATTAATTGTGAAGATGCAGAGAAGGCACTGTGATCCTTTGAAACATTGCGAAATACACAACCAATGACACAGTTTCACAGCCCAGCAGACTTGCCTCTTTCATACATCATAATATTATAGTTCTAGGCATCAGTGTGTTAACTGCATATGACTCAGGTAAGGTATGTAAGTTAGGTGAAGTTATCTTTGTCTGTGCTTTGAAGGCATACAGGGGAGGCAGAGGAACATCTCCGTTTATTCTCAACCTCTCCATTAGATGGAAGTCACTGAACACTGCTTTACCCTCAGGGGAAGAACCCTGGTACCAATTGAATGGGGGCTTGTTGGCTCCCACAATCATTTGGATGTCCTGGAGAAGAGAAAAATCTCTTGCCCCTGCCAGGATTCAAACCCCAGATCATGTAGACCATATCATAGTGTAGCCGATCATTTTAGCGTAGTTGTTTCTTAGGATTGCTGGTGCCAGTTATGGACAGTTCATGGCATGAGTTGTAAGTTAATCTGTCATCATATATTCAGGACCATTGGTTATAGGAGGGTAGAGATTTAAATGCGAAAACATTAGCAGTGGACAAGGGGCGCTAGCAATCCAGTCTGAATTCAGTCGCATACGAGTGTGGTGTAAGTAGGAGTACAGAGAACTGACTGTGTCAGTTTTCTAGAAAATATCTAGTTGTTTTACTGGATAGCACTCCATTTGTTGCATCAAGAATAAAACTGAGTAAATAAAACAAGTAGAAAGAAATAATTAAAAATATATGTGATTCAGTGAACCACACCCATTTCCTGAAAGAGGATCACCTACCAAACTGAGCGCGTCGGGACAAAGTTACGAAGGGTGATCATGCAGAATAGCCACCAAACTGCTGATCAGCGATGAAGGACATCCCAATTATTCCATGTGCATAAAATGTTGGTAGCTGGGAAGAAAACAGATCAGTAGACACCACACAGACCACAGGAGGGAAACACTGTTTGGAGGCATTCTGCTGGAACTGACCATATATGGAAATTGGCAGGGCTAGACTTTGGGCCTTGACTGATGTGGCACCAGCTTCTTGTCATCATTCAGGTGCGAGGTAAGTTCAAGTGTGGTAGTGCAGCTACATGACATTTTCTTGAACCCTTGAATTCAAAAGTCCTACTGGATGTCACACACAGCTTCCACTGCCTTCTGTGGTCCAAGAGTGTGCATATGTGCGAAACCTTGATTTCTCATAATGTCTGCAGAAGTGGCAGTGTATGCCGTTTACAGTCTTTCGTTGTGATTCACGTCTGTGGACTGCATCACATGATGTGATTTAGGTATTTGAATGGTTTCTTTCTTCTGGCTTGGTTTCTCTTCTGATTCCTTTGCCCCTGCAGTGTATTTAAATCTACTCTGCTCTGGTATATTTCTGGCTCTAAAAAGGCTGGGCAGTGATCATAAGGTGGGCCCACGATCTGTTTTCAAGCCAAATGCTTGTGACTTCTGTCTAACTGGAAAGAACCCATTATGTCTCCTATGCTTGCCATTCTCAGACAAATGTGGCAGGCTGGTGAGACTGCATGATAGAGAGATGTTTGGGCTGGAGATGGACAGTGTCACAGAGGAGCCAGACATATATTTTTGGGCACTTTCAGCCCCCCCCACAAATGCAGAAAATAGGGTCACTGTTGAACAACATAGTGTGTGTGTTCACACCCAGCTGAGATCGTTCTCTTGTCATGTTACGCAGCGCGCTTTGTTTCAGAGGAATTTCACTGCTCCTGTCATTGGCAATATACAGAAGAACAGTAGATACATGGGGATCCTTGTCCAAATTTCTGTGCTAATTTATGTTGGTAATTATTCATGCACCTACTTAGCACCAAAAATGACATGCATCTGACCTATGAGGTTAACCAAAATATGTTTGTTGCAACTGATAAATCTCAACAAATGACACAGGACTGCCATATTACCTTGCAGTCTGTACATTTGGCAAGTACTCTCCTACTGAATATATATTGTACATCAGTATCGTGTCCTGTAATGTTGGAGCATTCATATTTTAAAATGTATAAATATTCCAGATACATTAGTAAAGGCAGTAGTGGACATACAAACACAAAACACTGAAATTAATAAAGGAGTACGACATGGTTGCAATCTTCTGCCTACATTCCTTGATATACACTTGGATAAAATAGTAACTAAATGGCAGAAAGAAGACAAAAAAGGAATTCCACTTCCACAAAACCAACAACTGTTAACACAGTTACTTGCCAATGGCCAAGTTGTAATATCTGACACAGAGGATAACTTGCAGAAAGCTGCATATGAATTTAATGAAATAATAACAGAACGCAGTTCAACGTTTAACTGTATCTGCACAGAAAACAATACTGATGGTATTTATAGGATGAGATCCAGTTACAAGTTAAATTGTAATAGATAACAAAATTATTGAACAAATAACTTCCTTTCACCAAGGAAATTTTATATCTTACGAAAAAGTAGTGGACATTGTCAACAGACTGGAAGCTAATAACTATTATTAAAAATATGTTTAGACCAAAGAAAACATGAATAAAATTATTCAGTATACTAGACCTTCCTGTGTTGTCATACAGTAGTGACAATTGGACCACTAAAGCAAGAGATGCAAGAAGAATAACAGCAGCATAGATAAAGTATACAAGAAAAACAACAGGATGCACTTGGACAGATAATACAACAAACACAAATACTGCAAAGGAACTAAATATGACCCCAATTTTGGACAAAATACAGGAATGCCAAAGACATTGTTCGCAAAATGTAAACAGAATGCCTTGTAACAGATTAGCGAGAATACTAAAAAACAACGGACCAAAAGGGGAAGAAGCCAGGGGAGACAGTTAGAGAAACTCTGGATGTGTGAGACCGGAACGCATCAACAAGCGGCCCGACTCCATGTTAGCTAGATGATGATGCAATCTTCAGTAAAATTATGTGATGCCTTTACTCTGGAAATACATAGCTTTAATCTTACCACATTTAGAACTCCAAAATTTATCATCCAAACTACATTTTACTTCAAAATTGAAAAATTCCTTTCAGATCAAAGCTGTGGGCCATAAAAAAAAAATGAAAATTTGTGTATGAATAATTTCTCATTTTCAAGGGCAACAAGACGAAGAAGATGAAGGCAAGATGATCATTTAAAACGTCGGTAACTACTTACCCTCCGGCACAACATAACATCCCAGAAGACTTGAATCTTCATAAACTCACCACCTCCATCTGATGATACTAGATGGTTTGTTTTAAAATCACAGCGAGAAAGTTTCAACTTATTAACAAATATTTTTGAAACTAAAACTTCCCACCTGCACTGCACTAATAACGTTCGCATATTCTGTCACGGTAAGGTTATCAGAAATCAAATTGAATTCCTATTGCAACACAAAAAATATTATACTCAAAATTCCGCCATTTCGTGAGTGATATATCGACTGGCGTAACGAACGGACAACTATCGAATAAATCGATTGTCACCCAACCGTCTTTAAATACACATTAAAAAAATATTGAAATTAACTTTCATTTATTTGTCAACCTCTTGGAGACTACAAATTCCTGAAAAGTCCTCAAACCAATAATTATTCTTTTAATATTCATAATCTTTCGATAATACCAAACCCCACAATCGATATGACGTGCGAAGCAGATGGTCACAGGCGCCCGCAATCTACCGGTAACAAATGCAACTACTGCACAAGCCAACAGTAAAAGTGGCGCACCACCTACCCGGCAAAATTTCTAACTTGCATCTGTGCATGGTTTGAATGTCGGTTTTAATATTGGTCCATTTTTCACCCTTCAGGCTTAGTAAGTGTAACACTCGTCAGTTACAGTTTCAGATAAATACGTTATAATCTTGTCCCCTTTCTCTGGAACCAACAGGTCAATGCAGGGGCCCGTTCGACTTCAACCAATTAATCTGATGGAGCAAAGTCCGTCATCTGTGAAAATGTTATTGCTCAGCCGGCCAGGAAAACTCCCAGCGCCATGGTGTGATCAACGACCCGAATCAGTGGTAAAAGACGGGACATACAGCATGCATGAGGGAAATCGTGGATGCATACAATACTTTGGTTGGCAACCTAGAAGATAATAAGTGCAGCCATACGTCTCTCCTCCAATATGCCTTCATGGCATGGACAAGGAACACTTTATTTTGCCGTACTTTGGGAACGGATTTCTTTAGATGACTTCAGGGTTCAGACTGCTTGGTCTGCTCTACTGCTTACGTCACTGTTATAAACTCGATATACATTTTAATTGGGTTGTTAGTTTTAGTAATTATTTCTATGAAAAATGATAGTCACTAAGCTGATCAAGAAATGTTTCGTTTTTAAATACATTTGTAAGGTTCATTACCATGTTCACAAAAGCTCGTCACTGAACTACTCTCTTGGGCCTGATAAACCGGGCCACACCATTAGTGTAAGATCAACTTCAATAATATCAGTCCATCTATGCCTAGGTGTTCCAAATGTTCTCTTTCCAAGTCAAATTCCCCGTACCTTCGTTCTACAGTATGGTGACCAACCTTAGAAAGTTAAGTTCCCATTAAATACCCAGTTCCACCAGTCAGTCTCTTGATAGGCTACAAGCAAACAACACAACTCCAACTTCAGCAACACCAAGCAAACACTGAAGCACTCTATTATCACTACACATTTATGTTACGTTCGGGGAACCCCCAGCCCGACCGGGACTGGTGCTGACCAGTATGACGTCACTAGACGGTATACGTGCGAGCCAGCTAACTTTCTGTTCGTATCAGAGAGTAGCATCCACGAGCACCAGGGCGGCGAAGTACCGTCACGTCGTGACGTCACGAGATGGCCGTTACAAACGGTGCAGGAGTGCCGAAGCTGCCATAGCCTGTCGTGATGGAGCTGGATAGAAGGACTGGAATATCTTGTGGCAGGTTGCGGCCTCTTTGGATGCAGCCCCCTTCGGACTTCGAGGGTATGGTCTGGCGCTCCTGGACCGTAGGACGTGGGCCTTCCCAGGCGCACACAAACCACATAGTTGCAAAGAACTGTAACAGAGTTCGAGACACGATAGAGGATCATGGCACTACGGAAGGAAGCAGCGTGAGACGCATGTTTGGGGGCTACTGGGGGGGGGGGGCGCTTTCCGGGGGGGTTGGGCGGCCGGGGGGTGCGGCGGGCCCCGTACATGCAGGTGGGGGTCGGGTTAAGGGGGGGGGGGGGTTT
>Ga0131853_10013701_pt1 | contig 14864 bp, 18 predicted proteins | sample TergutLab28metaG_FD_92764 | JGI IMG/M metagenome (GOLD analysis project Ga0131853, IMG submission 92764) | Labiotermes labralis P1 segment gut microbial communities from Petit-Saut dam, French Guiana - Lab288 P1 (version 2) (version 2) | ecosystem: Host-associated > Arthropoda: Insects >... | reverse complement strand
GGCCATAGTGCGATCGGAAGGATTTTATGTCAATGAAAAATCCAATGACACCAGCTGGGATCGAACCAGCGACCTTCCGATTTGTAACACAGCACCTTAACCACTGTGCTACCGCGGTCCCCTCCCTTATGTGTATATGTATATAAGTAGACACACACATACATGTGTGCATATGCATGTGTGGGTGTGCCCATGTGTGTCAGACAGACAGAGAAAGCGAAAGAATGTATTAAACAATTCTGGATGCAGTACCTTCCTCCAGAATAATGGAACAAACACATCACACTACAAGACCATCAACTAACATCAGCCATGAAAACATGGGAACTCACAAGCACTATTCTTGTCATCTAACTCATGTCATACTCAAATTCTGTAGCATGGCAGTAAATGGCATATAAAATCAGTAGCCCATACATGTCAAACTCGATAACAGAACGGTCTTCAACATAAGCTTCTAAACATCAAAATGAGACTGGCCATATTACTCAGAAGTGTATGGTGTTTGAATAAATACACCATTCAAATGCAGCAAACTGAAAAAACTGATATGTTATACACAAGCCACCCCTGATCCGAACATGAGGAGTTAAGTCCAAGAATTGAGATTTCACCGAATCTATGCAAAAATGTTGTATACTGGACCTGTCTGATCACCTGCTGGCTCCTCGGACGCACTTCCTTGAGCTTTCTGTTTGCCAGCCTTGTTGTTTGTTGCTGCAGTTGGCTGGTTCACTATTCGAGATAATGTCTCCAGCGGTTTCAGCGCAGCATTGACAGATGCTGGCATGTTCGGACTGGACAGATCCAAGTAGTGTGAAACACGTGCCAAGTCGGTGAGGATCCCCTTCTTAAGCATGATGCGCACAATGTTGTTCATGTGACTGCTGCAACAAATGTTCAATCATGCTACAGATGTACTGGGCTGAGAACGTACATGAACCCAGTGAAATGTCATTTTATGGAACTTCTGGGGGCACGTCAGCCTGACAGTTTAAAAGGCAGACAACACTTTCTCAAACAAGATTCATCTTTCTGTCCACAGTGAAACAAATTATTGCTGTCTTGAGCATGCTGAGGTCTGTAGACCGGTTGGATTCTTCGTTGGAAAACTCTACTTTCCACTATTCAAAATCTGTTGTCCAGTAAAATGTCGAGAAAGCAAACAATGAGCCCACATTACTTTCAAACTAATGATCATTATTCAATACCAATCAACAACACCAATATGATTAAATTCCTTAGCGTGAAATGCGATTTACTGACTCGTACACAACTTGTAATGTAACAAAATGAAACCAAATTTAATACAGTGTAACATCAACAAAACAAAAACTTACAAAATTTGAAAACCACTCTTCACACTGTTTACCTGGAAATCCAAATACGGTTCAAATGCAATCGTCACATCTGAATGCTAACATGTAATTACACACACAATATGGCACTGACACTTCAGGATTCAGGTACATTATATATTACCTCCTGAAGTAGCTGTTATGGATATACAAAAATAACTAACATTAACTGCACATCCTCATAGTTCTTAGCACAACATTAACCACAAAATTACAGGATTTCTTCTCACATATTTAACTTCTCACAGTGACAACTTGCTGTTCATTCCCCAACCCCAACACAAAAAAATCCTGCTGCATGTTTCCCATTCCCACCATGACACTTCCTTGATCACTAAAATATTTCACCCCACTGTCATACTTCCATGCTTTTCTGTAAACTGCACTATGTGTAGTTAACAATATGCCTAACACTATTCAAATTTCAAATGACAACATATTACTTCAGTATGACTCAATGGTTTTATTTGGTGTACTGTGTTTCAGAATAGACTGGAAATGTGAGTGGCACTAGTGCATAAGTTATAGTCAGACACGGTAGTGCACCAACTATGTCAGAAAGGGTGGGCCAAATTACATCGCCAAGCATGGAACCACACGTTGCTCCACATGTAAGCAAACAGAATGCCATGGGGAAAATTTTTATAAGTATATTTACTGGCAGAGTGAGTGATGTGATGGCAAGCAACTGATGTGACTAACCTGTACTGGTGAAGCTTCAATGAGGCACTAAGGGGAGCATTGTTGGGTGTTGACGGGCAGTTATCTATCATCGTTGAGATCAGACCTGCCAGCAGCTGGATATGGGCATGTTTGTCAGCTGACTCAGGAAGAGCCAATGTTCGAAGCAGAGCCCCTTTAACCTGAAAATGAGCAAAAGTTTGGAATTGTTAAGATGTCTAAGTTAACAATAATGTAACAGAAAGAGTAAATTTTAGTTTTTTTTTTTTTTAAACAATAAAACAGGTATGCTAATGGCAAGCTATACATGCACAGACACCACACTCTGCAAGTGGAGTTCTGTTTTTGACAGCAAACCAAATGTACAAGTTTACTTCTGAACAAAGTCTATAAAATCAACAATTCTGAACACTGGAGCAGTAATACAAACAAAAAAAGCCAAGCACTTCACACAATAAACAGACGCCGATAAGAAATTATGATGACAGATACAGTGTATTTCTTTGTAATTCTCTACAGTTACATACACAAACACCACACTGTAAATGTCACTCTGATACTAAATGAAATGTCACCAGAACGATTATCACCTCTGTCACCAACACAGTCTGGGCTTCAGGTGAATGATTACATGAAGCTAATGCAGCAATCAGCATTCTTGCCATTGTTGAACACTCAATGTCTACTGTTTTATCACTCACTGGTAGCAATTTGTCCAATAAGAAAGCAAGTGCAGAACAATCCTGTTAACAGAAACCAAACACACATAATCATTTGAATTACATCTTAACTATGTTCGTATTAACCCTACCCCACCCTGCTGAGCCAACCATTCTTATCACAACAGTATGACCAATCTTTCCAGTCACCAAGACAGAAAGCATTATGCTAACACACATGAAGGTCACACACTGCCACCTCTGGTTTCAGGAGAAGTGATAACTATGGGAAACAACCCACCCACAATACCTGACCATTACCTACCAGACATCCCACAACTGTCATCACTGCCAGTTAGTTTTAATCATGTCAGAATTCATGAAGTGGTTGGTGAATTCCAAGTGTGTCCTGTACAAATTTTAGCAGCCCAGACATATCCTGCACCAGACTCACAAAGTATTAACTTCCTAAGTCACATTTTGAAACATACTGCCTGAAAGACAGAAGACCTTTCTGGGAACCAAAGACTTGTCCTGGCTTGGGAAGTACAAATGTGAAATTGTGTGCACAACTGTTGAAGAACTGGGTGCATTTTTAAGAGTCTGGCAGGTGCATTACATTCATTTAGCTTGGAGCTGTGAGTAAAATTAGGACTGGACTGAGCTGCAGCCTTTCCAGGGATAGAACTGGGGAGTAGGGGCAAGAATATACCAGTCCTTTCCGTATCAACGACATCCTGTTGTGACATACGAACAGTAAAAGGGAAGGAAGTACATACCATCAACAGCAACTAAATTTATACTAGTTTTATTCTTTGCTACATATTTTGGCTTCAATTAAAAGCCATCATCAGACAACTAAAAAACACATACAGAAAGATAATTAAATACAACCCATGAAAATAATACTTCAATTACCTTAAAAGGTTGTACCTAGAGCCAAAACACACAGCAAGAATAAAATTGATATAAATTTTGATGTGGCTGACAGTTTGTACTCCCCTGTATATCAGTCCTTCTGTAGTACAACCTCCAAGTTCATTTCTATAACATTTTTGTCAGTACAAACAGGGACAAAACAACACACGCTTTGTCCAGCATGACATCCGTCCATCTTTTAATCTACAATGAAAAGCGGCATGATACATTCTGCAGCCTGCTTTACTGTGTAAATGTTTTGACTACTGTCTCTCTTTATGTTGTGTGGAAGACTTGCTGGAGGGAGGGAGAGGGGGCGGGGTGGAAGGGGATATGTCTAACGGTAGAAGCTTAACAGAACACATCCCAATGCAAATCTGATGTGTGGTTGACCGTGCATTGTAACTCAGTATGGATAAGAAACCAACTAGATGTCACTTTGTGTTACCCTTTATTTCTCCTTTACAAGTTGCTCAACATGTTTCGGACAACCATGTGCCCATCTTCAGGAGCTGACGACTGTGTAGTGTTATCGCCACGTGTTGGTATTGTGCTGTGGCTGCAGGAAGGCTGTCAGAACTGGTTACCAGGTAGTGTGTCCATTTAGGAGTTCATGCTACGACAGCCTTCCTGCAGCCATGGCACAATACCAACACATGGTGATAACACTACACAGTCGTCAGCTCCTGAAGATGGGCACGTGGTTGCCCGAAACATGTTCAGCAACTTGTAAAGGAGAAATAAAGGGTAACACAAAGTGACATCTAGTTGGTTTCTTTTCTATACATCCCATTGTGTTTCAGCTCAATCGAGAAAAAAATAATACAATTTTCAGTCCAACACAACTTACATTCTGAATCAAATACATAGGCTACATGTTTTGGATTAATTAGCCAATCCATCATCAGGCCTTGTTTACAAGACAAACAGCAGGAAATGCATTTCCTTGCTGTTGGACACTGAAATGCAGACTCATAACAGCTTTGGTCTCTCAAGAGTCACAGTCAAAACTGTCCAGCATGGATGACAAATTAATTTGGGCAGCAAGTTTTAATGGCAACAATCAATACCAAATGCCACTCAGATTTATTATGATTAACCTCTCTGTATGTGAAAATGCACTGCAATAACAGCAACATTCATTGTAACTTTAAACAATCATGCACCACGTTTGCACTAGCAAATATCATCCCACACATAGCAGTGTCTTACCTCGGTTACCATCTCACTTTGACGTGCGTAGTAAGAATGGTCAGTTATCAGTTTTGCACAGCCAGAATATGATCTCACAGCTTCTGCAAGGATCTTGAGTATCACACTTTTTGCTAGTAAAGGTCTTTTCTTTGCTTCCTCATTTATTTTTGTGCTAGTCACCGAATCTTCCTTTGCTTTCTTCATATCCAAGTCCTGTGTCTGGAAATAACCAACACACTGCACCTTAATATAGTGAATGCTATCACTGGTAAGCAATACAAACTGAAAAACAAAACATGTCTCCATAAGTAGCATAATGTCAGTAGCACTGTACTGTCATCCAATATCAACAGCTTCATCTCACAACACCAAACACAAACCGATCAATACAACACATCATCGTACACAGCATATGGTCGGTAGCATTGTTCTGTTACCCAATGTTCAAAGCTCAACAACTATCACCATTCTTACAGCAAAATCAATTAAAGCCGTCTAAACAATCTGCGCTAAAACTGCATTACCAAAAACCGTCATTCACCTGAAATATACAGAACTAACAACAACAAAACTAACACAGATGTAATAGGAACTCCTATCTTGTTTGGAATCATCCACTTCATGGACTTGATCAAATCATATCATCCTGGAAGATTACGAAGTAACGTAAATAACAGTAGCTTCGCCTATTGGCAGTGGCCAATCCTGTCCCTGAAATACTCAGCTTAATTAATCAATCAATTTTGTCCTCCAACATGAGATGATGGACAAAGGCCATGAAGTAGATAATTCCAAGTGTATACATGGTTGTCAGAATCTTATAGAGTTATCTGGTCTGGTGATTTTCAAGTTGCTTGTGTCTCAGTCTTGTTACTTGTGGTGTCAAGATAATGTCAAATGCATATAGCACATGAAGAGGGCACAGGGAACCAGCTGAGAACCATTTAGGGTACCATCCCTGCATCTCCATTAGACAGATCATTGATAACATGACAATGGCATATGAGTCAACTCAGGTACACCTCCACTCACTCTCATTCTCAGCCTCTGATGGAGGTAAGTGGTCTGCTTCAAGCCTCAGTCACTTTACCCTCCTGTCCCCCTCCCACCACCTCCTCACTGACCCAAAAGGAGCCACCAATATGAACTGAATATCTGACAATTTTCAATGAACTCAACATACCTGAGAAGGACAAGTGAACTCTGTAACAAAAGATAAGCTGCCTAGTCACGCCATGGGAAAAGAAAGACACACACACAGTACAACTCACAGATACTTCACAAGTCTGTGCATGGCCCACAGCAGAGACCCAGATTCAATCCCAGGTCAGTCCATACAGGATTTATGGTGGACAAGGTGGCACCAAGAGAGATTGTCCTACAAGTACTTCAGTCTTACCCTTATTCATTCACCCAACACCAATGCTGTCATCTCAGCAACTGACAGTGCCATTAAATACCACAATTAAGACAGACACATCCTTACATAACCAACAGTCACCTAGGAGCCATTTTCATGGCAGTTACAGCCACGGGATTGCAACAGGCACACCACCGTCCTTTATTAATGGTGCAAGAATACTTGAAAATTATGGTTGAGCAGCATTACAAATCTTAACTGGTGGTAGTGCAAGCATTACATGAACTCCCCCTCATTCTATTCTACAGTTACACTCACTCTATCATCCACATCATGATGTAGAAGATCACTAGAACTGGAGTTACGAAGTAGTTCCTGTCTTAAGCTCTGCTGCACAGTCGCCGAACCCCTTTGTGCATGCACCACAAACTGGAGGGATCCTCCATCACCTATGGTCAGGCCTGAGCCTGAAGCTGAACCAGACGCAGAGTTAGACACCACCAAGCCTGGAAACAGCAAGTACATTACCAACTGGTGTGTACATACTATCGGCAATGCTTTACAATAATTGGGGTCACAAATAATGAATTTGAGTGTCACGTAGCAGGTTAAACACCAGGGCAGTCATCCCACTACAAGGGTAGCTGCCACCATCTCAAAATTTGGAAGAAATGTTACAGGGATCAGGTCAAGTATGACTGATCTAACATATAACATTTCCAAGTGGTTACAGGCACTCTTGTAAGGCAATGGGTTTGTGACGCAGAAACACGGCAGAAATAGCCTTAATAATATTCAGATCATTAAAACTTTGAATCCATACATATTTACAACCAATTCTGCAATGGGCTTCCCCAGCCCCTTTCCCTCTGCAGTTCAAATTCTCACTCCTAATCCACTGAGATAACTGAATGTATAGTGTTATAAAGTTGTGTTCACTCTGAAAATACATACATACATCAACGCATTTTACTTCTGAAGCACAAAAGGTCATAAAATTTCACTAGCAAATCAATTTTAATATTATTTCAGGATCACTTACAAGGGATTATTTCTAGTTAACCCTCCTACCCAAGTAATTTGCAGGCAGCACCAAAATCACACTCAAAATTCTTTCATTTTCATCCATCTCTTCCCTCCTCATCATCATGTCTCTTCTGATCCTCCACTAACTAATCCATCCTACTAACACCAATAATTAACTAACTACGTGGTTTTCACACCACAAAATGGTGTTAATTTTTCCGCTCGTTTGTTAATTATCCAAGGTTTAACAACTCTGAAGTAAGAGTTCCCAGTATTCAATGTTCTGCTAACTTGGCATTCCTTAGCATTTCAGAATTTCTTGAATGTTGTCGCATGACCTTCAATTCTGCCGTCTACGTGCGTGCCATGTACCACCATCAGTCCCTTTAGTCCAAATGCTTAGATACGTATGAAAGTTCTGGCCTTCACACATCAAAAAATTTCTATATTGTCACAACAAATTGGAATTCCATACATTTCAACTCTCACAACATTTCAATTCAAAACAAAACACAATTTGTGGCAATACTTCTAACTTTACCTCTTAATAAAAGTTTAAAAAATCTGCTACATTACATTGCATATGTGGTTAATTCTGATGTAGTCTCTAGTCCGGTTTGTAGTAGAACTGTGTCATAAGATTTAAGTCCCTGATAGTGATGAATATATAAATATATCTTATTCAGGTCAAAAATAGTCCGAGGTACCAAGGTTGTAAGAGAAATACACTCCTTCAATTTTCAGGATGACCTTGTACTCTGCAGTTTTGTACAGAGTCCTGCACTTACACCATTCACTATATATCTGCAGTCAGAGCGCTCTAACACCAGCCTGTGACAACTTACTTGTTCGACCAGGTGCGTCATTCCCTGCAACTCCAGAGGGTCCTGGCAATCCAGTACTTTGACCACCAGATGATGCCACAGTTGAATCCTCATAAGGCGTCAATCGAATCAGACAATTCAGCAAGTCATAAACCACAGTAGTGGACACCTCCCCCTGTATTGGTAAAGCAGGCGTGTGCTTCAAAGGAAGCGTCTTCACCAACAGACGTGTGTCCTCTTCCTCATCTTTCAAATTAAACACATCAGGATAAGTAACGATCTGCAGAGAATCTCCTGGAATGTCTGAAGTCTCACAGAAAATATTTGAACTTGTGATAATCAGACTACAAAACTGTACTAATATTAAAAACTTACTTCTTTTTGAAAGAATGTTCAGATCCACACGAAGAACAGAGCGGGCCACCTCCAGGAAAATCTCGGGATCTCTGGTGACAATAGGAGGAGAATTCCTAAGCAAATACAGGATCTCCTTGTAAGGAGGAGGAATGTTGGGCAGTGTTCTTGTCCTTAGCACCTAATAACATACAGAGAAGGTAAAATGAATACAACCAAAAGTGGTTAGAGTGTCACATCTTTATTCTTTGAAGAAGTTTCATTTATTAACAAGATGCAGGATATGATTCTTCAAATAGCTCAGTGGCAATCTATTTGCAATTCATTCAGAAACAGTATATACCAGGACATTCAATTATTCCAGCAGTCAACATCTCCATATTTTCACAGTGTTAGTAAAATACAGATGTTGTGTTCCCCCAAACAAAGCTTTTATTTCTCTCTCTCTCTCTTTTTCTGTGTGTGTGTGTGTATGCGCGCGTGCGCACATCGGAGTGTAGGATCATATGCAAGCACACCATTGCAACATCTAATGTTCTCGGAGTAGCATTCACTGAGATGCAATTTTTGTGTGTGTGTGTGTGTGTGTGTGTGCGCGCGCGCGCGCACGTGCGCACATGCATAATGTTTAAAAATTTGAGGCTGGCAGGGCAGTTTCGATTAAGATTAAATTCTTCTCGGACATGATGCACCGAGTGTCACATCTCAGATGACATACGTTGTTCACTGTTTGCATGGGCCATACACACCAGCATGTTGAAAATTAATACAACACAACCACTTAAAAATCTTTCTGGATATGAGTGTCAACAAGGCTCATCCTCAATCTATGCCATAAGCACACAAATCCTGTCACAATGTGCAACAAAAACCTTCACCAAAACACATGATACTCCTATTTCAGACCACCACACCCTTTCATTTTGGAAATGGCAATTCTTGCAACAATTCAATGCATCTTCCTTCATAATTTTCACTAGAATATTTTTGCTGGTATAGTTTGTATATATAACAAGCAATGTGATGCAAGTACAACAGCTAACATAAGGATACGAAAATCTCTCAACTTCTTGATTCAGCTAATGCTACAGACAGCATTTCACTACAGAGAGTAACAATGGATGCAACCTGCAGTTACAAATCATCACTTGATGTATCACAAAGACCTAAAACAAGTGTTCCATTAAATACAACCACACTAAGAACAAACCAATAATGTAATAATGCACAGTAAGTTCAAGTACCTTTTCCATCGCATGACGCAAGGTGTGTGGCTCCTCCATCACATGACGGATCAGTAGGGTTGACAGACTGAGGAACCCCGTAAATGATGAGTCCAGTGTCAAATTCAGAAGCAAGCGCACACCACCCAATCCACCAAAGATCATGGCATTTTCAAAGTTGCGTGTAAGCCGCAGACAAACCCTCATCACAGCATGAAGTGTGTCCCGATCCACAGGAATTGCCAACAACCCGACACAGGCTCTACAAAAGACAAAAGAACACCACTTTCAGTACCAAACAGAAACAATCTTTAGAATGTACTGAAGCTGCTGGTAGTGGTGGTGGTGGTCGTAATAATGATATTTTATACCAAAAGATGTCTGCACTACATTTTTCAGCAGAGATAAAATGTAAATTACAGGCTTACCTTACAATAACTGCCATATCAGATCTCTCCAGTCCATACACCACAACATTCCTCTTCTTCTCCCGTTCTTCTACCACATTTGGATCTTCAACTTCCATCTTCTCTGTCTTTTCCTTTTCATAATTCTTTTCCTTAGGTGCATGATCCCTACCCTCTGCCCTCTCTCTTTCTATTAAAGACATTGTGACAGGCCGACGGTTCCCTGTCTCCTCATTCACCTACAATGCAAATTGCAAATTGATCTGATCACTCCTACCTAACAAACCATAAAACCGTTCACATCACACCTAACCCACTAAATGCTCCTTTCCATTTCTTTTAAATGCAAAGTTCATACATTCCTGATGACATAAAGAGAAGCACTACACAAAATTAAGGGACAGCTCCAGCATTGCCAATTTAACGCAGTGTGGAACACATTCATGCAGCCTCATACTGCACAGCCTTTGACACTTGCAAATTTCATCAACACTACATTGGAAAATTTCATTTCCCCATAAAGCTGTATTCTAAATGTGCATATAAGGTTTTAATATTCCACAATACTGAGCTAACATATGATACTAACATGGCATCAACTTTGCATGGCTGGAATGTTATGTTACATTTCTGGATAAAAATGGCACTAAGAAATGTTACAACTTTTAACAGATCCATTACCATATTGAATGGAAAGTCTTGCTCCTACCTCATCAGTACACATGCCACATCTAAAGACTCAGATTCAGAAAGCACAAACTAACATGTACTAAACACACACTGTACACAGTACAAAGGCAATATTACAATTTCATCATATACAAAAAGGACCATAAACGCAATTACAAATTACATTACTAAATCCCACACTGAGATATCACCACAAGCCTTCCATTACAAGTTGGAAGTAAATATACATTTTATTTTCTCCCACAATCTGAGTAAAAGTGTAGCCACAAATACCACATTTACCTGAATGCAAGATGAATCTAATCAAAGATGCCCCCCAAATAAAACAAGTTAGCCAAGGGAAAATATATTTAACCAAATCTAACATGACCCCCAAAAATAAAATTCCTTCTAAGAAGAAATATTTTACAATTAATTTCATACGCTTAATACATAAAGCATGTCAGATTCTATCTACCTTTACCAATCAGTGTCACTGTCTCCACTTTCACAGTCAGTGCCGTCATCTTCCTAACACCCACCCCTAACATTCCCAACCTCTTCACTGCCATCGCACAACACATCGTCATCAGTCCCATCCACTGCACTGGATATACAGCACTGCTTAAAACCCTTCAGAGTCACTTCTGGTGAGATGCTCCGCCATTCCGTTATGATCCACAGTGACTAAATAATGCATTTATATTTGTTCCAAAATAATTACCAACAAGATGACACTTATGGACTATCCTTTATTTTACGGTTAGTCGTCGTTCACTCTACATGTTTCGAGCTTCAGGGAGCTCATCATCAGGAGTTCACTTTTTTTCTGTACAGGCAGTCTCTGCCATACTGTGTACTGTAACACGTAATGTTTAGTTATCTCTAAAATATAATTTGACTATTACAATTTTTATAAAAGGTTTATTAAAAACTAAATACCTTCTGTGGTTAAAAGTTATAGTATAAAAATATAGTAATCAACTGTCTGTTAAATTTTTTTTAAGAAAATGCAATGTTTTTGTTGATGATCAATTCTTACGTATGTCTGTGGTTGTACTCTGTTATTAATGCGAATAGTGGATTGTGTTCTCCATGTTTTTGTTCCGGTATTAGGTTTCCTTCCTTATGGGTGGTTTGAATCAGTAATAGTCAAATTACATTTTAGAGATAACTAAACATTACATGTTACAGTATACAGTATGCCAGAGACTGCCTGTACAGAAAAAAAGTGAACTCCTGATGATGAGCTCCCTGAAGCTCGAAACATGTAGAGTGAACGATGACTAACCGTGAAATAAAGGATAGTCCATAAGTGTCATCTTGTTGGTAATTATTTTGGAACAATTACAATGATGCACGGAACAATGAATGTAAAAAAGCATTTATATTTCTCGGTTTATAAACATACTTGAACCCATGAAGATAAGTAATTTTCTCCGCAGACGATATTGGTGGTGTTACGAATTTAAATACATGTGTCCTGGATTTTTGTGTTGTGTTTGTGGTCCGATCAGTCTCAGTTAATGGCCCTTTTTATGGTTTTAATTTGTGGATCTGACCAGGTTTTATTTTTAAGCCCTGTAGTTAATTTTCAATTCTCCAACAGCTATTTTCCTGTTACTATCCTTCAACTAAATTTGTTTTCAGGTATATATCGTAACAAGTTACTGTTTCTGTGGCGCCCAGTGATTGATACTCTGAATCCACAGAGGTCCAGCAGGTTACGTGATTCTCTGCTTGAAAATGGAAATGGAGCTAGCTTCTGTGCCTCTTCAAGAAATTATATAATAATAATAATAATATTTATTTACTGCAATTGGGTTGTTACCCGGTGGCAGTGGTTATTTTACATTTACACTAAACATGAAATTGGTTACTGCTAGATTTAAGTTGGGAGGGCTACCTGAGAAGCATGTAGTAGCAATTTGGAATCTTGGGAACCATCTCAGCATTTGCTTTTAGGCACAGGGAAACCAAGGAAAACCTGTGTCGAGATGTCGAGATATGATGGATGAAGTCCCATAAAAGAAGATTGTGTCAGTTAACTTCCCTTGTGCTCTGTTCTCTTACAAGTTTCTTGCCCCTTGAAACTGGGACTAAGAGGCTGTCCCGAAACGTCAGTGCGAAATTACCATTATACACTGCATAATATCTCAGAAGAGCAATGACCTCACGATTTCATGATGCAGGCCTTGATTTGGCTCTGCATGGTCCGGTTCAGAGCATTCCAGTTTGATGCGGTCCGCATCGGACTTTATAGGCAAATTTAAGAAGACCTTACATATTTAAGTGGGCCAAGTAGCGTAGTCGGTATAGTGACTGGCTACGGGCTGGACAGTTTGGGGATTGAATACCGGTGGGGGCGAGATTTTCCGCACCTGTCGAGACTGGCCCTGGGGCCCACCCAGCCTCCTGTACAATGGGTACCGGGTCTTTCTGGGGGGTTAAGAGCGGCCGGGGTGTGATGCTGACCCCTCACCCCTTTCTAGTGCCATGGTCAAGAGTAGAGCTATACCTCTACTCCCCCTATGGGCCGTACGGTCTGTACAGAGCCTCAGTGCCTGTACAAGGGGGCACTTTACCTTTACCTTTTACATATGTAAGCACCAAATTTAAGGGGGGGGGAACTCGATCTTGCAATCAAATAAATATGGTATTACGTGCAAAAACACAGCATATATAAACTTGTTTTCACCTCTCAAAAGCAGCCTAAGAATTCAGTTTTCAAAGTGCAGGATATGCAGATGCACACTGGCTGCAAGTACACCATGGCAAATGCATACAGTTAAATAACCCCACATTTGTCAAACGTATTAGACTTTTTAACTCCCAGAAATATAGAACAGGTAGTTTAACTTCATAACAAAAACATCTTGTACAGTTTATCAACCTGTAAATGGTGTCCGATGGTTGAAACATACCTGGCTCATGGCTCCAAACTGAATCATGTATCTCCTGCGACCGCAGGTCACACGCACCATACTGTCACCATTCCAGTATGCATCATTAATTAGCTTGTTGTTACTGGAGGAGTATGTGGTCCACTTGCCAGACGTTAGATCAAACCACCTCCATATGCGATTTGTTACCTACAAAAACAAAGAAACTGGTGTGACTCAATAAGGATCACTATTAGTCACACTTACCTTGCAACAGAATATACAAAAACAGCAAACAACTAGGTTCATGTACAACAACATTTCATTTTTCTATATTAAATCCAACAAGATGCACCAATGTTTCAATTTAGTTTATTTTTTAATAACACTGTACGTGTTTCGGATGGTCTTTCTGTCCTTCATCAGGAGTTCAAGACTGTACATACAGCAACAGTCATTTGTCAAACAGATACCGCTGTCTGTACTGCCGTCTGCTTGCTAGCAAGCAGACGGCAGTATCTGTTTGACATATGCCTGCTGCTGTGTGCACAGTCTTGAACTCCTGGTGATGGGCGGAAAGACCATCCAAAACATGTACAGTGTTATTCAAAAATAAAATACACTGAAACATTGGTGCATCTTGTTGGATTCACTATAGAAATATATCATGATGCAAGGCCCTTTGAACGTAAAAAATATTTCAGTTTACTTTAATACCAGAAACATACACTTTCTAACTACTCAAAAGAGAATAACACATGGAACCACATTTAACCCTTTATGGCCAAGCAGCACAACACTATTCCAGCAATTAAATGACCTCAAGAACCGAACGGGAAAACAAAGTCCCACAACACCATGTTGTTTTTAAAATTCTTTGCATTTATAATTACAAACCTCTTTTTCACGGTATTTATCTAAAACAACTGTATAGAAATTGAAGATTGTAGGAAATTTAATACCAATTAAAATCATCACTAATGAAGTTTAATTTTTCTTGCTGACAGCCTTATGATTTTCCCAGAAGTCACAAATTATTCACAGATGCCTCCAGGCAGTTGTTCTAATTTTTACCTTGTACTTGCAAGTGAAACAAATACACACATATAAAGGCCCTTCTGACTGGCCTCTATTCCTTTATTAAGCCCCATCTGCAAAATCCACACCCCTTCACCCCCCCCCCCCCCCCCCCCCCCCCCCCCCCACCCCACACCCCCTACAAAAAATACTATAAAAATAAATTTTATATATTTTTCTTCTATTTTTTTTTTTTTTTTTTTTTTTTTTTTTTTTTATTTTTTTTTTTTTT
>Ga0131853_10013700_pt1 | contig 14865 bp, 10 predicted proteins | sample TergutLab28metaG_FD_92764 | JGI IMG/M metagenome (GOLD analysis project Ga0131853, IMG submission 92764) | Labiotermes labralis P1 segment gut microbial communities from Petit-Saut dam, French Guiana - Lab288 P1 (version 2) (version 2) | ecosystem: Host-associated > Arthropoda: Insects >... | reverse complement strand
GTACAGTACTTTATCAAATAAATTTGAGAAACTGTGCAACTTGTTGGCTTTTATTATAAAAACTTGTCTTTTACTTTATGGATTCCTATGGATTCTTATGTACTTTAAATATACTCTTTTGCTTTCAGCATTTATGTGCCACCACAACACATTCATCCTGTATGATTCAATTCAAGATGCAGATCAACACCGGTGGGACACTGTGACTCATGCTTCCATCCTCACATCCCTTGTGGTGTCAGCATTATTTGGAATAGCTGGATATGCAACATTTACTGGAAATTCACAAGGTTCATTGCATTATGTGTAATATTGTTTTCCTGTACCATAACACATTGATAACAGTAGCTAAATGACTATGAGCATTTCACATGTACTCAGCTATTCCCAAATATCTGTGTCACAGAATGAGTTCATCTGACAAATCCAAAGGAATTTGATGTAATATGAATCCATGTATAACTAAAATTCACCTTGATAACCCCAATAGTGTATGCAAACAGTGTCACTATGAAGGACTGTCAGTACATTTGACAGCATACAATGTTCTATTTTTGTGTGGTCATAACAGGCACAATCACATCACAGTTTCAGCATGACACATCAGAAGTGCAGGGAAAGGAAAACAAAATAAACCTTAAAAAATCAATTTCTTTCAAAAGAAGAAATAGAGACATACTTTCTCCATCTCCTACACAAAGATGTTTCATTGAAGCTCATATTATCAACAGCAATCAGAGCAACAGTGTCTTCATTTCTTCTTCTGAGACGAGATAATTTTGCTAATGATGTGCATGATATTTTAAAGCATTACTAATTATGACTGTATTCACACTGCTCTGTGACTTCAACAGGTGACCTTCTGGAGAACTACTGCTGGAATGACGACCTGATGAATGTATCACGCATCAGCTTCAGTATTACAATCTTGCTCACCTTTCCAATTGAGTGTTTTGTGTCTCGTGAAGTTATAGAAAACAGTTTCTTTGCAAATCACATGCCATCTGAGGGAAATTGGAGGAAGTTTCGCCATGTTGGAATAACCATCTTCATTGTTGTAACTACATACCTCATTTCGATGGCTACTGACTGCCTTGGTGTTGTATTGGAACTCAATGTAAGTTGACACAGAAACTGCCATATTTACCCAAATATAAGATGATAATTTCTTCCTAATTTATCATCAGAAAAATGAGTAGTCGTCCGATGAAACTTCAGGAACTACTTGCTCAATGACAAAATGTCACACCCAAAGTCAGCTTCAACTGTCAGAACCTCAAATCTTGCAGTTCTTGGGTTTAGAGGAGAAATATTTAGTGACCTGTACAAAATGCAACATTGCAGGTAGCATCACTGAATGACAACCATGTCAACTGGTGTTGTACTAAGCAGCACGTGCATGATGTAGCACTACTGTGCCACGTGCCCACTTTCCAGGTTGATGGATAGGGCCCATGCTCCTGCCAAGAAGTCCTGACTTAATACCAATCAAGTTTCATGTTACATAAAGAATACTGAGTATTCCAAATAAGTTCACAATTCTGCAGAATTTGTGGCACAAAAATACCTGATTTGGGGGCACAGTGACAGTACATTTTCTCACACTGAGACAAGTTTGTTGACTGTGGAATTTCATGCAGTGCAAATACTGGGAGCAATGGAGATGGGAGAATTGTCAAATTCCTCTTGCGGAAATCAGACCACCAGCATACAAATGTTTTGGATAGTAAGGAGTTAGGTATGTTAACACTTACAGTCAAACACAACTATATTTGTTATTATATTATAGGAGTTTACAACAACGACATGTTTCGGCCCTATATGTGGGCCATCATCAGGTTGGGGTTAGACTTACAGCTTAGGCTATACTAGCATGCGTGTAGTGGTCTTGGGGCATAATGGGGCGGGTTCGAGATATCATTATATTACAGGGTACCATGGTACCCTGTAATATATAGGGCTGAAACATGTCGTTGTTGTAAACTCCTATAATATAATAACAAACATAGTTGTGTTCGACTGTTAGTGTTAACATACCTAACTGCTTGCTATTGTACAAAACACAACGGGGATGACACACATTGGAATATTCTGGATTTTGTGTTATTATTGGCATATTACTGGATTTTGTTAACAGGTGATTAATTGGTTAGTGAAGAATGGGTTTCCTTTAAAATGTTATATTAATTTCTTTCTATAAAATGGGTGAAAAATTTGTGATGCTCTTATTCTGTCTTAACAGTACATTATTAAAATGAATAAAAGAATATGATGAGTCATAAATTTCTTCCTATGTTTCAGGGTGTGTTGGCAGCAGTCCCATTGGCCTATGTATTGCCGGCTGTTAGCTACTTAAAGCTAGAGGAAGGACCTCTCTTTTCCCACAAGAAATTTCCTGCTTTGTGTTTGGCTATATTTGGAATAATTATTGCAGTTCTGGGAATTGTATTGGTAATTACCAACAGCAATGACGTAGATACATGCAGTCATGGGAATGAACCACCATACTGCTTTGTAAATATAAGTGTTCATTAAGTTATTCTGAGTGGTTAATGAATAAAACTGTCCATTATCTGATAATTTATGCTAACTTAACAATCAACTACAAGACTGTCTTGCGAGATGCTACTTGCTGTGACTGCTCATTTTTTGCATGAGTCTGCTTTTTCTGTACCTGTTGCATGTATCGAATTATAGAATCATTTTTCTTGATTGATTTGTAGTAAATGATCTCAAGATATTTCTATGAATGGACATGACAAAAGATTAAATACAATTTTACAATTTCAAATGTTCAATAAACTTTAGAACAACTGACATTAGATTTATGTCAGTCATGTACATCAGTCTTACCAAACAATCCTAGAAGAACCAATGTAACACAGGCCTAATCCAATAAATATAGGTGTTTAGGCCTTAGTAGCAGGCATTGATCAAATGTGGCGTTCTGGGTTCTCAAAATGCACGCCTTCTCCTCCCCTTCCAGTTTTAATGTCGAGTAAAATTTTCTTCTCAGTCATTATTTAACTTGGTCCTGAAATAACCCACTTCAGTTACTGGCACCTCTAATACAGATAGCAATGCTACACAGTATATTACATCTTAAATCAGAAATTAGTTCTCATTTTATATTCTGGCAAATACAGTGATTTTTATGGAACAAGCAACTATTCTGACTGGGTTGTAAGAACTTGTCAGAAATGTATATAATGCTTGTATATTTAGCTATGTTCTATTGACATGAGTGACAAGAATGTATACAGGGATATTTATGTCTGTCTGTCTGTCTACATTTCATCTGGAGAACCAACAGACAAATAGAGGCAAATTTTGATGAATTTTCATATGAACATTATACTGTGAGGACCACTCTGTATAGCCATACATTTAATCCTTCTAAAATCAGCTACAAAAACATGATGGACACATGACTTTGGGAGGTGGTTGTGACACTGTGTAAAAATAGACACCTTTTATTAAAGTAATGTTTTTTTGTAAAATGTAGAACTAGAAAATGATGGCTGCAAAAAATGAAAATTTGGATTTTGGTGTGATGACAATAAGGAAAGCACCAACTTAACATTTGGTATTGGGATATTTCATAACATGTCCACAAATTCAATTTGCCATATTGTCAAATGCAGGCCTGTCAAACACACAACCTGCAGGCTTCATGTGGCTTTTACATCTTTATGATGTGCCCTGTTCATGTTTTTATTCTTATCATTTTATTGCACAAAACACCATACATATCCTGAAAAATCATATGCAAGGAGTATTTTACATCCTTACATTCTTCTACACTGAAAAAATTACAAAAGAAAAACAAGTGAATGCAACATGATATATTGTGGTTCAAGATGATAAGCTGAATTCTGGATTTGGCCCCTCACCTTTTGACAGGCCTGATTTAATGGTAACAATTCAACATATGGTGCATATCTTTCAGTCTATAAGCAATAAATTTAACATAGAAACAGAAAGTTCTTGAAATTCAGGTGCTTTCAAGAATAAAATAAATTATTCTGTTAATAACAGTAAACTACATTTTAAAAAATTCTATTCACCCCCTTGATTTGAACCTGCAACCACCTGCATGTGGGTCCACAATACTAGTGCATGCGCTGACCAGCGTCTTGCTACTGGGTTACAAATTCACATAACCTGTGATTAGGTTATCAAGTTAGAATTGTCTCTCCAATTTCAGACGACAAATTTCCAAAATTATGAAGAACTTGTGTTTCGCTTAAAATTACTGACAGGTGCAAAGAACACATGGAAATGTGTCTACTCCAGTGCAGATTACATGTTTCCTGCCTTGTTATATGTTGGTTCCATGAAACAATATGACCAATACATGGCAATGAAACTGTAAACATGAAATTCAAAATAACTTGTCCTACTGGAATTGGAGTATGTGACTAATACAGTCTGGTTTGTCAACATTAATCCTGATACTGCATGCCTCAAGTGTTTGTCTCAACTCAGCCAATAGTTCCAACCTAATACTACCTTGTTTCTGTTAACACTGCTGTTTTTAGCAAATTACAAGTTCCTTTAAACTGTAATCAAGAATCGTTCATTTGTTGCTGTAAAACTGCTTGTTGGTGCTTACATTATATAACACCTATAAATTTTGGCCCTAAGTACTGAATGTAGAAATTGTGACTGTGAGATATTAATTTAGTGTATGTTTAATATTTCTGTTATAAATATGAGTAAGTGAAATGCACTGCAAAACTGTGATCATTAAAAAGTATATATATAAATACACAATATGGAGTCAAATACTTCTCATCTCTTGGTACTAAATGTTTCATGTGTACAGCAATGTGGTACATTTGGCAGAAGATTTGAAGCTGAAATATTTGTATTGTAACAATGCATCTATATGTTGTTGCTGTAGATTATATTTTTCAGACATGAATATGCCATGTAATATCTACTAATCACAACATATCAAATCTCAAAAGAATCATAATGTGAAGTGCATAGTATAATAAACATAAAATTGTTCCTGCTTTTAAACCCCATAGCATGACAACACTCATCCAGGCTGCTGTTTTTGTAGGGTAAAAAGCCCTAAATATTCATGGGATAGGAGGCTAGGTCAGTCTCAGAGCAAATCTGGACATGTTCCAATCAGAAATATCCCTAATCTGGCTGGGAATCAAATCCCATCACCCAGCCCACAGCCTGTCACTGTCCTGCATAAGCTACAATCAATTTACTCTCCCTTTGAATAATGTGAAATCTATCAACTGTCATCATTATGATAATGTTACCTGTAATTGATGTACACTGTTATTTAAGCTTTATTATTTATACTGTAAATAAAATACAGTTACCATAAACTTACAATGTGATGTGATACATGTTAAGTATAAGTTTAATTTATTATTATTTTGCACATATTGGTACTATGGAAGTTAATAAAAAATGTACTGTCTTCATTTACAGTTTATTATACTTTAAATTTTTTTAGGAATGTATTATTTTTAGTTATAAACTCTCCAACAGAACCAAGTAGTTATAGCTAGGAGCAATCAGCAGTAGTGGTACATTGTATAGAGCATGTTGTAGGTAGAGTCCACCTTTCCCAAATGAAAATTATTGCAGTGATGATGAAAAGGATTAAGGTTAGTACTACTGATACAAATCAAGGGTCATTATTCTCCATATTCACAATGTTTTGACTTTGTGAGAGACACTTGTATGTCATGCTCTACATCCTTTGACTTGGTATAAAGAAGGCTCTATGGAATGTAAATTAATGCTATTGTGCCTATTCTACGCACACGACTGATAATGTCTGAGTTGAATCTTTACCTTGTGACGAAACTGCACAGCAATTTCTGGAAGATTTGTTGTTTTTCAGACAACAACACTGCATCTGCAGCCTAATGAGAGGACCGATTTTCCTATTTTATATTGTTTTAACTATGAAAAATGTACTGCTGTACGATTATCGCATTACCATTTTTTGTGATGGTAGGCAGTACCTGCACTCTTCACCTCCCTAGAACAAAAGTAAGCTAAAAATGCCCTACCCCCATCTATTTTGCTTCGCAATTACCGCCACTTTTCTGCCACGGAAAAAAAAAAATAGCAGAGATTATTTTCACACACACGAAGAACGTGAACTGTATTATTCCGTAACGGTAATAGAAGCCTTCCATTTAAAGGTTGGCAATGTTTGAATGTTGTCGTCACGGACAAGAGCTAATGTTGTAATCCATGGTGTGGTCATAATTTGACCGTGTTTAGGGAAGCGTGCAAGTTGATTTACTCTTGTGTACGGTGCAATTTACATTAGAGAATGAAACGCTTATCAGACGAAAGGACAAAGCTACTTTTCGAAAAACTTTCAAAATAGTATGCATACATATTTTCCTACTCAAAATGTGAATTATGTAATTGGGTTCTTCCGAGATTGAGGTTAACTTGTTTCTCTTTAATATTTTCAGTATAGGAGCGAATGTCAAACTGTTGATTGACAGGGCAGATGGCACATATTGTTTCAGAGAGAACAAAAATAGAGTATACTACGTATCTGAGAAAATACTACTACTATCTACTAATGTGCCACCTGATAAGTTAGTGACTGTAGGTACATGCTTTGGAAAATTCACAAAGACGGGAAAGATCATACTTCACATTACAGCACTTACGTATTTGGCTCCATATGCACAGGTAAGAATATTGTACCTACATCGGCTACTGGTGTGCGTGAGTAACGATAAAATATTGAGGTAAGAGTTCACCTCAAATCAAACCTGGTTAACCTGACCAAGGAATTTCAGTTGTATTTGAGTGTGGGGGGAGAAAAAAAAACAAAAATTTCCCTGAAGCATCGCATTGTAGGTGATCATAAAATAACCTTCATGCAAATACAGCTTCTTAACTCTTATGCATACTTGGAGGATGACATTTTTCCTAATTCATATATTAACAGATATATGCATTCCCTTACACACCACAACATTGAGTTTTGTATGTGTCAAACCTGTGTCTTCCAATTCTAAGTCTTGTCTCTGATTTAGTTATATTGCCTGCTGAATTTCTTGCAAATCAGTGCAGATTTTAATGTGTAATTGGTATACCCCAGTGTGCAAATTTCATAATCGGTTGTGCCAACTGAGCACTTTACCACACATTATCAAGTAGAGTAGGTTACATTGCCTTTCAGGGATCTGTCATAATATACCATCTTTTCTACACCATACCAGAGTTCCTCAAGGTGTCACAGATACATCTGCACTGGATATAGGTCAAATGCCAAATTTAGAACAAGTATGATTTATGTTATAATTTTAATACTAGACACCCCATTGTGTTAGAAGATCAAGAACAATACTAATAAACTGGATTACTCTTGTTCTTGATCTTGCCCAAGTTTAATGTAGTATACCTAAATATTGTAAGGGGGTTACAAGTATTATATACATCACAAGGCTGCATACTTTTATTTTCAGTATAAAATTTGGTTGAAACCTTCTGCAGAACAGCAGTTCTTATATGGTCATCATGTACTGAAATCTGGTTTGGGACGAATAACAGAAAACACTCCCAAGTATCAAGGTGTTGTCGTTCTGTCTATGAATGATATGCCTCTGGTAAGTGAATGCAAAACTCATTCCACAGTTAACGATGACATGGTGTTCTGTATTTTGTATCATCCTTGTACGTATTTAAGTGTGCAGAAGTAAGTGTTATGAAATAATCACCACCACTGCCAAGCATCAGTGGTTGTTCCTTATGTCCTCAGTGATTATACAGGCATGGACCAGTCATCCTTCTGGTAGTTTTGAATAATTCCAAACTTCTTAGACAGGTCTCTTGCACTGACTTACTAGCAGAATCACTAGTAAGATGTGACTCTTATCATAACAGCATGCATAAAAGACAAACAACAAACATTATGATACATGCCTATTGATAAATACAGGTTGTTTAACATAACACCATGATGTTTGCTAAAAGAAAGCAATTTTATATATAATCAAATTTAACAGAATGTAACACTAGTGATAGATTTTCTCTTTCAAACAGGGGTTTGGAGTTGCAGCCAAAACTACAGCTGAATGCAAACATGCAGACCCCATGTCAGTCGTGTGTTTCCACCAAGCAGACATTGGAGAATATATTCGGTCAGAGGATGCTCTGATATGATTTGTTGTAACAGTATATGTGGATAGACATTTGTATTCAACCCTCAGTTTTTAAGGTGATTTACCAAGCCTGTTTAGCTGAGTGGCAGCATACCTTTCTTGTACAGGCACATCATTTTATTTGACAGCTGTTCCCAGTCACTTCTTATTGGCTTGCATAACTTATAAAACTCACAGTGTAAAAACTGAACATTAACAGCAGTATACTGAACTAAAATGCGTGGACCTGGACTCACTGCAAATTTGAATGGTGAGAAGCACCACACTCCCTGCCATTACACAGAAATGTCTCAGGAGAGAGCATATGTGAGTTGTCAAACAGTCCTTATATTTTGTAGGCAACTGGTTGAATCTCAGCTGGATTATGATATATCTTGAATTAATCATTACGTCCACTTCCTACCCACTTTCACTCATTGAGATCTGCACTCTTTTGAGATTTTATGCAGCATAGAGTGGTAATTCCCTTCCAGTGTTTTGTGACAAACTGTTGGTCCCATCTTCAGGGGTCAAGCAGTCCAAGAAGAACTTCAGGGACGCTTGGTACACGGTTTCACAGGGAATGGTGTGAGCGTTACTTGGTCCTCGATGTGATGCCAGCCATTAGGGTTTGATACAGCATGAGAGTGGCAAGAGGTAGGAAGTCCAGTAGCTTGGTGCTGGTCTGAGGTAAACATCCTCGGAAGGTGAAGCCACTGCCATGTGCAGGAGGGGGAGATTAAAGGACCAGAATTACCACCCTACACTGTGCAAAATCTCAGAACAGCGCAATCTCATTTTCATTGTGGTGGAAGTCTGAATTCACTCAACTTGACCCTACTCACCAGCAATGTGTGACCCACTTTCGTTACATCATTTTTCACAATCCTACAAATATATTTGATCATCGGTCAACCTTGGATATTTCACATCTGTGTTAATGGCATGGGAGTTACAGTGGCTGAGTGCATGTGAAGTATTTTGATGTGTACTGAACAGTGTGAGCTACAAGCACCCAAGCTGTTACACATTCCTAATACAACTAACATTAATAAGAATGTAAGCATACTGAATAAACTGAATTTCATTTTTGTTTTTGGTACTTTGTGATGTTTTCCCTTCTTTAAGACTTACTTGTGACTGGAGATGTCCTGTCATTCTTCCACAAAATCCTCATTACAATCCACAAGATTGAATACAGTGCAGTAGTAGAGGGCCATTTATATATAATGCAGCCATATATTACATGGCTTCCTGGACAGTCATGTTGTCTCATTGCTGGCCCCTTGTATTCTCTCAGGTTCTGAAAGGGTCAAGCTGGACTGTAGGGATCAAAGCTGAGAACTGGAAAATCATACTTTCCCTTTGCCCCAGACATACATGCAATGTGATGTCATACACTATCATGTTTAAATGTGATGAGTCTATTCATTTTGCACTTATCGTGAAGGGCACATCTCAGTGTCTGGAGAGTCTGAACAGGGTGAGAAGCACTGATGGTTCTCCTTCTGAGCAAAAAATCAACCACCATGAATTTCCAGTATCCCAAAAGATAGTATTGATAATTTTATCAGTTGAGGGTATTGTTCTGGCCTTCTTTTTCTTTGAAGATATGATGTGATGCCATTCCAGACTTGCCTTGTTTTGGAGTTACAACAGTGACACCACACCTTGCATCACAGTCACAATGTTCAGGACATCATCACTCACAGCAGCATGTTTCAATAAGCTGTGAAGCCACAGTGGTATATGCCTTTCTGTGATCATCTGCAGTGAGCCCAGTGTCAACAGATATTCCCGTAATACCAAAGGCGATACAATAATCCTTTCACACTCGACAATTTCTGCAAGGATCACTTTCAAACAAACCACAATTTTTGTAAAATATACCATCATTTTGTTTTTTTATGAAGATACACACAGTTTGTTTTAACAGTTTTTATTCACTGATATTATGGTGAACATTTTAATGCATGACTTAATCTGGGGAGAGACAGCATGAAGGAAATTTTGTACTACTACTGTCTTGTTCTTTCATGACAAGGAAGAACTGTTTACATTGTGTGTGTGTGAAGCGGTAGTTCAAGAACAGGATCTATCTGAGTTATCCCTCTTGAACTGCACATACAGTGGAACTCTGATATCATGAGAAGCAGTGAAATTCAGAAAAATGTTTGTTCTATTGGATTGTCACCTAAATACAGTATATACGAGGGTGAGTCAAATGAAAAGCTTAAATATTTTTTATCACGGACGTTATGGTGTGCTGATCCATGACTCATATCCAGATGTGCGGCTATTTTGTTCACTGTTACGAGGCGATTTTCCTTCACGGTGGCATCAACTGCTGCAATGGCCTCTGGTGTCACTACTCGATGTGCCTGACCAGGTCGAGAACGTTACAGAACTAATGCCGTTCATGAATTTCCTAGTCCACTTGTACACTTGCTGTAGTGACAGACATGCATCACCAAACTGAACTTCCATTTGTCGATGAATTTTGATGGGTTTCACCCCTTCACTACTTAAAAAACGGTTGACAGAACGCTGTTCTTCTTTGGTGCATGTTGCAAGCAGGGCCGCCATCTTTACACTACTACTGCGCCGTCATGTTGCATTCTTGCATCATACTGCCACCTGTCGGCCACTCTTCAAACCATCAGTATCACTGTTGTCAACTTACAAGACAATTGAGCTGTGTTTCGAATTTTTATCGCACTTTTAAAGTTTTCATTTGACTCTCCCTCGTGTATATATATATATATATATGTTATGTCTAGCACCTAACTTGATGTCACTGATAACCAAACAGATACAATCGGGCTATTTTGCACAGGCTATGGACACAGCACCAAAACAAATTTTAAATTAACATGAGGGTCTGACCACCCATTAATGTAGCACTGTCCTACACAAGTAAAAAGCCTTGGACAGTGGCATCTGAACTGTAAAAATACACTCTTGGTCTGTGCATAACAACTGTGGTCATTATTATTCAACTTTCCAGGCTAACTTATTTGCTTCTAACACAAGAAACAGTGTAACTGCCAAATAAGCTCAAAACTGACCTCATATTTTGTCCGTATTCATCGCTGTAGTGAACAATGTCAAACATGACAATTGATAACTGTCCTCATTTTTTTGTCTTTTGATGAGACATTTTCTTCAAACAGACATGCTATTTAAAGCTTCATATTTAAGTATAACATCTTCTGTTTTGTTGCCATAGTTCAGGTTGTGCACTTACTAACTGAACACAAAGCAAAAGCACAGAACAACTCATTTCTGTTCACTAACCAAGAGACAACACAATCAAAGCAGCTAACGGACTAGAGAGGTCATTCAAAGAATGTCACACAATTGGTTAAAGATTCTGGAATGCGAACTTTCTCCTGGAAAAGGGAGACACCAAACAATGTGTTAACAGCATCTTCATGAACTACTTACTATCTACATACTACTTCAGAAAACAAAAATATAGTCAGTGCAAAAAGTTAAGGGAGAATAGCAATGGCTAGTATAGGAATGTCTCCTTATGATAAAGGAATTGTTTTATGAACATTTATACAAAAATTAATGGTGCTAATGATTTTGTTGCTATAACAAGGTCGCTTTTGTAAGGCCATACTCATTCTATCACAGTGCCACTGTATTTCACATCCCGCTTCAACAGACGTGAGATACAGGTTAATTCATACGCAGTGAGATCCTGGCTATATGTTACAAGTCCCATACCAGTATAATACATACCCATATATAATATGTGTAGTCATAATATGTTAGTAACTATATTCCATCACTTATCAATATTTCTGTACTTTAATGACTCTCATCGTGCTAACAACTTTACAGAAGCCTATAATAAAAAGGGTACCAATCTCTTTCTTTCTCCAAATGGAATTAAACCAAATGGTTGAAACAAGGCAGGATCAGGTGTGATGCCCTCCTTACTGGTAACAATGGATTCCACAGTACTCACTCAATTACCTAGAAGTATACCAGTTTTATTCTTGCATCTATTTCACCACTTGACAAATTTTAAGCTGGCCATATAAATATATTTCCCCCCACTTTCTGGAAAATCTAATATACTTGACCACCACCCTTGCTGTAATCACATTTTTCTACAGAACAATCCTGCATACAGAACCGTCTGTAGGCAATTAATATTTATTAACCCACATAAAACTCTCCCGTGTCAAGCAATGTGAAGGTGTTAAGAGTCGTAACAGCCCTGCCTGCAGTCTGTTCAATCCACGCCACTTCCTTACTGGCTAAGATTAATTTTAACATTACTGCCCCCCTACCCCCCCCCCAAAAAAAAGGGGGAGGGAGGCCCTGTTCACGCTGTTGTATAGCAGTTCAATGCCAGATTACATGGAGTCCAAAATTACGGCCTGTTGGATATGATGCCATTGTTAATTGGCAGTTGGTTACTACTATTTCGGACATAACTGTTGCCTGCACCTGCACAGTAGTTCCATAAGCCACTTTTTGGATTGCAGGGAAGACAGGGCAGCAAGTTTCTATGGAATACCACAATCAGGGAACATGGCATCATATCCCATTTGAGTTTCACCTTCAACAAGTCCGTGAAAACCTCAAATCATGTGTCAACAATCATGTATGTTAAAATTTGTCAACTTCAAGGACATCACAAATAATCCTACCACTTCAAGTGCAGCTCAGAAATTTCACTAAGTATCCCAGTTCTATTTCACGTCCAGCACCGATTATATACCTAATCAATGGGATATGCACTATAAACTGTAACAGTGACAAAGGAGTTCCATGCATTGAACATGTACTTAAGGCTTCAAAATAAATTAATCATATAATTCTTCATGATTATACTTTCATATTAATATGTAGGGTTTGTAAAAATGGATTAATATAACCATAATGCTTAGCACCAATAATGAACAGATATCCCAAAACATCATATATGTGTGTAACTCACAGTACTAATGATTTAACTAAGCATCCCAATGGCAGCTTTGAACAAGAGTGGCCAATTCCAATTTAAAAATGTAAACCATTTCGTTCTTCAAAGGTACAGATTTTGCAGTTAAGATTAAACAAACTGTGACTGCCAAGACTGATAACAATTACAGACAGAGACAGGAACAAAGAAGGAATGATAATTATAAAACTTACAATATACAAATGAAATTGTGACAGAATTTCCATCTGAACTACAAGAACTTAAGCCAGCCAACCAATTTCACATCAGTAGAAGAAAGGCGTTCATTTCTGTATAAACAAGAAGAGAAAAGAAAAGAGAGAGAGAGGGGAGACATCTGAATCCTACAGCCTGTTATTACTGAGAGAGTTATGTTAATATAACACACACCAATTTTGGATTTGATCATGTCTTGTTCCAAGCTTCTAGTGCAATAGGAGACAAAAAGATCCCAGCAATGCACATACCACTCTCCAACATTAAAGTTTAATCTGTGTGGTTTCTTCTCTCACTACAAGTTACTAATCAATTCCAAATTCTTCATTCAGTCTCTTTAAATCCCTGTGGAAAATAATAAAAATGTCATCAGTTTTGATATGGTACAAGAAATCAAAAACTTAACTCAGATGAGAATTTGCATACTCTTCTGGGCAAACATGAAAGGTAAAATGTGGAAGTGTGGCATGGAAATATTTCAACCATGTGTGACAGAAAGTGGCAATGCGTGGAACTAAGAAATGTACTACAGTGCCAAGTCTAAGGACAAAGGATACAGTGGACATGCTGTCAGATAATTTTCAAGTTCCTGGCTTGGTCATATATAAATCATGTAACATAATCAATACCAAAGTGACTTTTACTACAATGGCAAACAGAAGAGAAATGTCTAGCCAACACTCTTCAAAGAAACTAAAAGAAAGGGGGGAAAAAATGATCAAATACATTAACTCCTGGCCATAAAATTTACAGATGTATGTGATGTGCATGTTCAAAGTACAGCACATACAAGCATCATGGATGTAAACCCCAGAGTTCAAGAGAATACCACAATGTGGAAAAACCACCTTCAGTGGCCCACTGCACTAAAAATGAAATAGAGGTAAAAATATGAGGTCACATGTTGCACTCAGTCATTCCAATCAAAATCTTTGTGAAGTAGTGGGGGTGGGGTGGGGGACACAACATGTCAAAATTGTTTTGATCTTTGAATAAATAAATGACCATCCTCTGTATATGAGAATGTCAAATCAAAAGCTGAAATTAGATAATTTTCTGTAGACAGTCACATGACTGATTGTAGAATTCACATCACACAACAGTCGCTATCAAATCATGCAGGCAGATTACTAGGCAGAGGACATTTTGACCACAGGATTCCTAAAACAGAATTAAGCATACATGGCTGGGCATGCTGCATGCAAACAAAAAATTGTATTGTGGTACACCTGTAATCATCAATAAATGGGTGTAAAACAGCAGAGTTCTGTACACTGTAGGCTTCAAATTAGAAGTGTTACATTATACCATGGAACATGGAAACAGGACAGCTGAAAGATATATGAATCGAACAAGCAAAAAACAGAGTTACATAATCTAAAGGAAATCATCCTGTTGTGTTATAAAGAATTAAACTTATTTATTGTAAACTTACAATATGTGTTCAGTCAACACAACAAACATTAGAAAATTAATGTGTTACCTCAACATGTTTCGACTCCAGAGAGTCATCATCAGGCTGAATATTTAAGAACC
>Ga0131853_10013699_pt1 | contig 14865 bp, 7 predicted proteins | sample TergutLab28metaG_FD_92764 | JGI IMG/M metagenome (GOLD analysis project Ga0131853, IMG submission 92764) | Labiotermes labralis P1 segment gut microbial communities from Petit-Saut dam, French Guiana - Lab288 P1 (version 2) (version 2) | ecosystem: Host-associated > Arthropoda: Insects >... | reverse complement strand
GTGAGGAGAGGGGGGTGTATAGGGTCTTGGTGGGGAAACCGGAGGGAAAGAGACCACTGGGGAGACCTAGGCCTAGATGGGTGGATAATATTAGGATGGATCTCCAGGAGGTGGGATGTGGGTGTATGGACTGGATTGGGCTGGCCCAGGATAGGGACAGGTGGCGGACGCTTGTGAGTGCGGTAGTGAACCTTCGGGTTCCGTGAAATGCGGGGATGACTAGCTGAAAACCAGTCAGCTTTTCAAGAAGGACTCTGCACCATGGAGTAGGTAAGTAAGACGTAGAATCAGTATATTGATCGCAGCGTTAACACCGTCAAATGTTAGCGGCTTAACCCCACTGTAATCGTATGTCGAAAGTGAGAACAGAGTAAAATGTTATCACTATTGCAACGAATAACGTTTCTAGAAGAACACGGATTATATTTGTGTGCTTCATTGAATAGAGGCCTCTTGATAGTTGTAATCATTTTATGACAGTCCAAAAAAGAAATCGTGAAGTTCTCGAGAAAGACCCTAGAGATTTTCAGAGAAAAGTGTTCATAGAAGAAACGGATAATTATGAACAATGAAGTGGCATATTATAGCGTAGGTTTGGTTCTATAGCACTTTAAATTTCAGAGCGTTACCTTTGTACAAATTTTACCTTTACATTATCTGAATTTGTTTCATAAACGGTGCGAGGAAATTCTAAATAATCTGAGTTGTTGAGTTTTTTTGTACTGTACATGTTGACAGGAAGTATAAGAGAATTGTACTGTACATAGACTGAAGTTTACTACGACCGAAACAGGTGGCTTTTGGTCCCTTTGATGGGTTGCCGGTGGTATTCCTCTCTTTCTTTTCGAAGCTTATATTAATTGTATGAATAACCCGTCATAGGCAAAAAGGTTTAAAACATTGAAATGGCTTAGTTGTTTTAAGGAGCTCATATTATGGACTGGTATTAGTGTCGTATTAAAGGAAGTGACATTGAGAAGAAGAAACAAAAACTGAATAGAGGCGCTTGCTTGCTTGCTTATTGAAAAAAAGTAGTTTTTATTGCGGGTCCCAATCCCGCTAGGCCCTCTCCTTAGCAGGAGAAGCTGCATGTCCAGCAGAAGCGACTCACTGCTATATAAGCAGCTCATCCATCGTGTGATAGATTATGTTTACCCCCTGTATGGATCTGCTACCTGCAGTGATGACTGGAAGCTTGCAAATGCTGCAATCCAAGCTCCATGTGAATTGCGAATAACGCATAATATTATGTTAATGACAGATTCACTAGGATTTGGAAATTGCATAATTCGCCGACTATATATAAGCACTAATTGAGAGGTTAAACTTTAGCTGATTGCAGTACCCCGCATTTCGGTAACTTTGAAGATATTTATGCCGATCCAGGGCATTCTCAACCTTAACAAAAGCGACCGAATTTTGACAAGACAGTCGACTATAAATATAAAACATGTATAGTAAAACACAACTCAATTAATGTAAGAAATACACCTTAATGAAATCATTAATTGATTTGTGTTTGACTGTGCATTGTCTATATTTGTAATTCTATACAACACAACGGGGAAGTCTCACCTGAAAGACAGTCAACATTGCCAATAACACTGCGCTGGCTAATGAACCCAACGGTTAGTGCCCAACACTATTCTGTATTCTGATCGTAGTTTTGTGTGATTTTCCTCAGTGGAAAAGAAAATATAAGTACCTAGATAAGAAAGAGCAGAGCCAGGTTCCGTCAGTCACAGAGGTTTTCAAACGAAGTAATTCTTCCTCTTTGCAGCAGACACCAGCCACTCCATTCTAAACTTTTATGGACGCAAACATTAGACATCAATCCAGGCAAAGTGTCTCTTCAGGCGTACTAGTTACCAGATGCGAGGAGATTCTGGCCAGTAGCAACTGTGGGCGGAGCAGAAGAATTAGTGTCTTAATTACGTCATATCCTGTACCATAATGAAACGAGACCTGCAGCATTATTTTCCACGCTTGAGTGTTTTAATGTTCCATGCTCTGAGACGATTATTCCCAATTTCATTAACCTAACCTCCCTGCTTTTTTCATCGCGGTATCTTTAGAGGCTTATTGTAGGAATTCCGGGATTTAACGGGTGTATTTTACAGACCACTACCCTTAAGTTCTGTTGATATTAAGCACTTGAAAAATGTGAATTTTAAGATTCTTAGTGACACGATATGTAGACATAATTTAATGGTTGTCTTTAAATGGCAGTGTAGGAGAGAAAGCTGTGTAAAAATAAATAAAGGTTCCTACGGATCCTTCCATGCTGATTGCATCGTTAGGACAGACGGTTTTACGTTATCATACTTTCCATCTTTCTTACCGTTTTAGCTAAACACTGTTGTTGAGATTTTTCTATCTGTAAAGAACTCGTAAATGTCTGAATTTGTATTACCAGAATATTTTTCTCTTCCGTCCACAATGTGGTTAATATTTTCAAACCATAGACCTTCTTCTTCCTTGTTCTTTCAGGACGAGAATCTGTTTAAGACTTCATAGTCATATTTGAATCTTAGGTGGTCTAATTATATCTGCTTGTCACGTAACGAAATGTACAATTTAGGTGTCTGTTATTTTCCATTCTATGTGATTGGTTCAGGCATTGTACCTTGTTATGAAGTTCGTAGTGTATTACTTTTTATTAATCTTGAATTTGTTTGATTTGTTTCGTCTCTTGGCAAAACGTGTTGAAATTGTTTAATTTTTTCTAGCATTTTTTCTCTCGGTTTAAATTTAACTTCTGCGTGCAAGTGTGGGAAAATTACTTCACATTATAAAATGCCACTCTTGTCCTTTTCCTTACTTGCCACTTGCTATTTTCCACATAATTCAAGATATTTCTTGATAATTATATATTTTATTTTTAAATCATAAAATGACGCTTAATCCAAAACATTTAGAATATTAGTGTTCGAAAATTGGATTGAAACATTTAATATTGGACTAGAAATATTCTACTGAATGTCAATAGGTCTTACTTTTATGTTTTATAAGGACATTTACATACGGAGTTATTCACTGTAGGAAAAAACACTTTCTTAGATCTCGAATTTATGAACAATTATTCGACAATTTCTCTATGCAGTTAACTCTTTAAAGCCCACTGGTTGCTGTAAGTAACTCCTATTCTTAATTAAGTGAAGTAATTGTGCAGTTTGGGGGCACGCGTAGGCGCAATTGGTTTTGGCACTGCGCTACAAGCCGGAAGGTCGCGGGTTCGATTCCCGATGGTGTCATTGGAATTTTTCATTGACATAAATCTTCCGGCCGCGTTATGGCCCTGGGGTTGACTCAGCCTCTAACAGAAATGAGTACCAGGAATATTTCCTTGGAGTAAAGGTGGCCAGTGTGTAGGGCTGACAACCTTACCACCTTCATGTGCCGAATGTCTTGAAATCTGGGAGCCTCAACCTCCTGGAAACCTCAAGTCCTGTCCAGGCCTGTAATGGGATTGCTTTACCTTTACCTTTACCTTTAACTGTGCGGCTTGATTACACCGTGCATTTGTGTGTTTCTTACGTTTTCTTTTTCTGTGAGGTAGAAAGTGCACTGCAGTTTAGACGAACGACGGTCTTCGATCGTTTAATGCAGATATAAAATAATCAGTGATGACTTAAAAGGGTGTCCGCTTTAAGAGGGAATTGATGTTGGTGGTTTCTCTGTGGGTAGTAATGCTGTACCTTGCAGTGAACAGGTGCTGCCCGTAGTGGCCAGTAATGAAGCGCCCAGCGATCTTGCGCTTGATAATTGGCAGTCTTCGGGCCAAGTTTGCGCAGCAGCGTCAGCGGTTTTTCAATTACTGGCACGTTATCAGAGTTGATTAATACCCACAAGTCACTATATAGAAGATATTCTGCCACCCTTTGAAATGAACTGAATAACTTGAGGGTTGTTTGAATGTGCATCTTCCTCATGAAATAATGTGAAATGCCAACTTGATGCAACAAGGTAGTTTTATTGATGTGTTCTTAGCTCTACACGTTTCGGGCACATACACCCGGCTCTCAAGACCACTACCCATCCACAAACTCGGTGCAGAAAACCATATGCTGCAACTCAACATCTAATGCTCCTAATGATGGGCATATGTACCCGAAACATGTAGAGGTGAGAATAAATCAATAAAACTACCTTGTTTGCATCAAGTTGACATTTCACATTATTTCATGAATGACTTGCACTTAAAATGGGGCTAAACCGTTTTGTGTTCTTCATATTGTATTTCATCTTATTTATTTTTGTGTGGATTCTATATCCGTGTAAACGTAGCTGATTTTGCCACATGTTCATAATTTACTGAGCTGGAAGTAACACGGAACAAGTTGATGTTGACAGATTGGAACTTCTTGTGTTGCTATGGCAATGCCCTCTTTTGTAAACTTCCTCCAATGTAGCGTAGCGCACCGGCTTTCATTCACTATAAACTCCATTTTATTAGCACAATTGTGTCCGTATGATGGCCTCTATAGTTATGTTATACAAACGCGCTCTCTTCAACGCGGTATGGATTTCGAGGTTTATAACCTGTATACATAAATGGACTGCAACGTCGAGCTCATGAGCGCCGCTGCCATAAAGTGAAAGGAAACGGTTTGCAGTAATGTAGCAATATGAATGGACTTTTAAGTTGTATAGAGGGAGAATGTCGGTAAAATCTAAAGTGGGAAGTTTTCAGGCACACAGAAACACAACATCCTACAGTATCAATTTAAGGAACTTTCAGGTACTCAGGTACACATTGTCGTAAATTAGCAATTTAAATAAGCTGTCCAGTTGCAGAAAAAATGTCAGCGGTTTAAATGTCTGAAGAGACCTTCAAGTACATTGTGGCAAAATGTCGATATCGCAGCGATATCAAGGGACTGTTCAGGTGCTTTGAAACAAAATGTCGGTAATGAAACAACCTGAACAGAATTGTTCATTTTTGTATAGAAACACTGCCGGTAGGATAACAGCCAGAATAGGTGTAGGCATATGACTGTGTATGTCAAAGTTAAGTGTCATGGGAAATATTACTCCCAGGCTTGTACATTTCAAGGTTTTATCTGGGACGATGTTTTGCAGTAAGTGAGGCAGAAGTATTTGTTTGAACTGCAAGTGAAAGAGCTCGGTCTTGTGCACCCACTGTTCGAGGTACTGTACCTCAAACACTGAAATCGTTTGCATACAGAAAATTCATATTTTCCAAATTCCTCAATATAATCCACCTGCGCTTTTTTGTGACGATTTCTGTAATATAGGACCGGGATAATTCAATAAATTAGGAAAATCGTGTTTCGACTCTCGGAGGATGCGGAGACTTATCTTCGTCATTGCATCCATACCTACTTTGGAGCCCATCTCCCTACAGTGCAATGGACACCAGTGCCTTTTCCGCGAGATTAAAGCGATTGTGTTATGAATGTAACAACTCACTCCCATCTAGAGTGGAGAAATAGAAAGACCGGAAATATAAGTGAACAAGAAAACCAAGGCTCATAGCGGCCTGTGTTCCCGGCTCCTTACATCTGTAGTGCCTGCTGTGGGAAGGAGTTTGATTCATACTGGAAGAAGTTTCATAATAATAAGATATCTGTCTTGCATCGATTTTTGTATATAAAATTGAAGATAACTAGTCACCCTGCCAACAAAAGAAAAAGGAAATTTCAAATATAAACTAGAAGCGATTCGACTTCAGATGACAGGTCCAGAAGCGTTAGAATTTTGCATTGTCACGTAAACTATGCAGGAAAATATTTATGATAATTTAAATGCATGTTTCTCGTATGTATATATAAACGGCCCCAGAAAAGTGTAGTGAGTGTAGTGACTAGGACACGGGATAAAAAATTCGGCCTACGAATCTAAGCAGGTTTAAAATATATTCTCTTTTTGTGAGACCCCTAAAATCAAACTTGTTCTAAACTGACAGGAAATGCATTACTGACTAAAAGCCTGTGTATTTGTGACCGTGACAATAAGGTGTCTTTCTTAAGGGATCAAAATCAGTTGTTACAACAAAGTCAAGCAAGTCTAGTTGTATGTCAGAATCGAACATTACATCTCCATATCGCAGTCCAGGAGTTACTAAGGCGTCACGTGATCATAGCAGCTGTTAAAGATCCTAATGAATTTATCCATTATGAATCTGCAGTAAGGTTTAAATCTTAATAAGAAAGTAAAGTTTGAAATTTTTATGTAGCGTGTTTAAGTGTTAATTGCGGCGTGAATGTGTCGTACTGTTTGTTTATAGATCCACAAACATAAGATCGGAAGAGCATCCATAGAAGTTCAGTTGTTTCGACTGTGTTACATTCAAAATCAGGAATACTTAAGAGGTTGATTTTAATAATAATTCGATTAACGTGTTTTATGCTTTCCTCAAGTTTGTTGGTAATTATTAATGAGAATGCAGGTTTTCCCTAAAATAAAATTATGTGTTTCAAAGTTTGCAGCTTGGAGTTTACAAAAATAAATATTATTCGTAACCTAATGTTTCTTTTTTAACTGCTTAAAATGTGACAAATATTTGTATGTAAATTCTTGATAAGGATAATTTACATATGTAATGGAAGTGATAACGAAAGGAAAATAATAAGAAAGGGTTTTAGAAGGATTGTTCGGCACAAACCACAGAATTTAGCACTGTCAAAAAGTTTTTTTGTGCCTGAGATTCTCCAGCCCAGTTGATGTCAAACAAATGCTATCCGTCTTTTAGCATCAAATACGAGGGTCACATTTATTTGGATGAAAACAACTGCAATGTGTATACATAAAATTCAAAATTCTTTTACTTCCTAAGCAACAGAAGGTTGCATGATACCAGAAACAAAAATGAACTTCTTACCAACAAGGCCGGTAGGTGAAACTGTCTTTCCATCCTACTGAAATTTACTGAAATTGAAAAATTTTACTAAGATATTAGGGGTCTCATATTTAACAGTATTTTAAGGGAAATATGATTGAGAATGTTGATTGTAATTATTTGACTCGGAGATCAGTGGTAAGCACTTGTGAAAACAGTAATGAACTTCAGGCAGGCTCTGGAGTCTGTCTCAGTTATGTAATGTATGTATGTGTATGTGTGTGTATTTATGTGTGTGTGTGCATGTATGTATGTATGTGTGTGTGTGTGTGTGTATGTATGAATGTATGTATGTGCGTGTGTATGTATGTACGTGTGTATGTTTATATGTATGTATATATATGTGTGTGTGTGTGTACGTACGTATGGGTATATTATATAGATGTATAGTTATAGGAGATAGGTTGTGGGCTGATTCAAGTGGCCCACGGCATGGACCGGGGCCGGCTTTTATATAGAGCGTGAATCGAGTTATATAAAAGGCGTGGAATTAGTGGCTGAGGTACATGTAGTGTCACCACTGCTCTGATTCTTTGAATGGATGCACAATCAAATACGTTGCAAAACCCTAATGATACTTGTGACTGCGTTATTGGTAATGCTGCTGCTGCTGCAGAGGCAGGCGGAAAGAACCTTTGTTGGCAGGAAGTGTGGTAATGTCGGCCTTACCGTACACGCCCGAGGTACTGACGATAGCAAATATTGGAACTGTACTGCCATACCAAGCAAGGCAGCAGCTCAATACTTCATTATTAAAAGAGATTCTGCTCCGTAATTGCGACCCAGCTTTCCGTGTCCAAATTTAACCGTAAGCCGGAATTTTCCATTCATTTGTAACAAAAAAGGACCTTGCGTTCGCATTATAAGCCTACGTATATACATACAATTTATTCGCTCAGGCATATTACGTAATACAACATTATTTTTCAATATGATTTTTCCTCGTTTTTATGTCTGCTCATTGCCATCATTGCCACATAAATAACTCTTGCGTGACCCGAACTAGGAAATGTTGGTTTTAATTTGACTGGTAGACGAATCTCGCATGTTTTAGCATTCACCGTGTTTGGTACTTTGAGCACACTAGAATCGCGTTTGTTAGGAAGCTTGTAAATATTCATAATATATCTCATATGACTTTTTACTCATATAACGGTTTATGAAGTTTCGTCCAGACCGTGAAAGATTGTTTTGTGCACTGTCTATTTCAGACACAGACAATGTTAAATTAAAGTTATGGGGACAATTATAGTTTATATTATGACATTCTGGTTCGTGATATCGTACAGTCTGGTAGGTGATAAAATAAATGTTTCGGCGAAAACTGCCCTATCCACCTTCAGAAGATTTCGTCACAAAAATTTGGCTCAAGTTCTTAATTGTGTAAGGAAAGAATGGTTCATGGTATCGTCATTTCCTTGAGTTCATATGCATGTGTGGCACTCCTTTTAGTTCAGTTACATATCAGTTTGTATGAATTCTTCATTTAGTCTCGTAAAAATGAACAACACTGTCAATCGCAAAGATCACTTGCTATGGTATCTTCTTTTAAGATGTAGGGCTGTATTTTTTAAGTCCAAAGTAATTAAATCGCATGAAACTATTTTCAGTTTTACCATTTGTATGTACAACTTGTGAAAAACCTTTGTATCACAGCTGCAACATCATGTGTGAATTTTATGTACATACAATTTTCCAATGTTGTTTTTTTGCCTCACGATTGCATTCATTTTCAGCCACGAGGACGTTAACTGATTTCTGCATGTCAGTGCTACAGCATCCTGTTGCTAATCTTTGAAATGTGCTGTGTGTCTACAGCTGAGAGATTAACCCTCTGGAGCTCAATGGTTGCTATATATCGTCAGATATAACAGTGGACAACTGAGTTTTGCCCATGTAATGTGTTTGTATTCCGCTTTATTCTTACAATAGAGAAACTTTTTAAAAATATTAATCTAATCCAGTATAAAAGGCCTGCTGTGTGTGAGGAAGCAAATAAATATTTGTAGGTAGTTTATATTAGGTTTAGTATTGATTAAATTACTCACGAATATTTTATTTCGCAAAAACTTAGTGTACAAATGAAAGAATGTGAAGTTGCTAGTAGAAAAAAATAATGTCTGGTTTTCGTAGTTAAATCGATACCACATTCACTCGCCTATGTTTATGCTTTTTACTGATTTCTTAAATCTGTGTAAGAGAAGCTGAGTGCCTGTCTTTTGCGGTTCCCCTCACCAATTGAGCAACTTTTCATTCTGACCAGAACATGTTGTGAGTAGGCCTATGCGGTAAAGTGAGACGTAATAATGGAAATGAAAAATCTTGAGGACGGAAGGATGTAGGCAAGGAATTACTCGCATATCCCTTTGTGGGTGCGTCGAAGCGTATCCTAGTCCTTTTAAAGGAAACAAGGGTACAAGGGTCCACAGTCTTTGATGTTTGTTCCACCACCACAACTAATTCTGCTCTGAATTTTTTTTATGAAAGTAAAATTCAGATGAAAATCTCAGCTAAACCGAACTCTACTACTTATTTCGGGAATTGTATGTGAAAGTGGGTTAACATCACGCAGTTTGTGGGTCTGTTAACACCGAGAAGACTGAACCCAAAATTGTTCGGGATGGACCCATTTCGAATCCGAGCAGGTTTGTTTGCTGTTTTCAATCGCCTATTTCTAAATCTGAGGACTGCGCTCTTCTGGGTTATTACGCCACGAGTAGTGGTAATTTCTAATAGACGTTTCGGAACAACCTATCGGCCCCATCTTCAGGGGCCAAGAATTTAAAAAAATGGGACCGTTAGGTTGTCGCGAAACGTCGTTAATAAATTACCACTACTGGCTGTGTAACAACCCAGAAGAGCGCAGTTCTCACTTACTTCGCGGCGGAAGCCTGAAGTCACGCACTTATTTGTAAATCTGCTGAGTGTTCTGTAACATGAAATGAAGATCGTTCCCTGTGTTCTGTTTATCTGTCCAGCTCACATAAGTAGTTTAAAGAGACTAAACAAATATAGGTCAATCATAAATTAATTAAAGACCTCTATTTTGTCTGGTTTGCCAGAAACTGTCAATTTTTTTTGTTTTGTTTCCATCCTTGAGGAAGGAGCATTACAAAACTTCGTTATCGACAGCCAAGTGCGCTGTGCTCAAAGATAAACCTTCCGCTGTAGTATGTTTACCAGAAGCTTTACACTGACTGTTCAGAACATTGAACAAGGGCTGCGGTATAAAGTCGATTAGACACAAGTCAGCTTAAAAATATGAATATGAATAGACCCATGCTTCGGGACCGCTGAAAAGCTGGTAGGCGTTACGTCAATCTAGGAATTGAACACTTTTATTTTGGTGAATTAACGTGTTTAGACGAGTCCGCCAAAAGACCTTGTCTTCAGCCACGTGTTTCCAGTCTACACACGTGCTATATTTTTTTAAAGACACATTTAAGTTATCGTCCTTTTTCCAGGTGGTCCCTTTTCGATTACGATGTTATATGCATCCCTCATCTACCTCATGCTTGCTGCATGTTCTGCCATCTCATCCCCTTAGATTTAATACCGTAGAGCTCTGTGAAGACTTGAAATTTTGTAAAACATCATTACCTAAGTTATTTCATAGTCCCTTACATCTCCCCCCAAAAAGAAGACTAAATTTATTTAATCCATGATACAGGATGTCCTTAAAAAATTGATAATTACTGACCAATCAGGAGATTTTAAAGATTCGTCGCGGTGACATGAATTTCGTTTTTGCATTGTTACCTTGCTGGATGAGCTAGACCTATCCCTCTCCAAACATAGTACTTCCATCTGAATTCTTCACCTAGTGCGTGGGTTCTTGTTCAAAAGAAGAGAAAAATTGTAACTTTTGTATTTTAGCAATTGGTTTTATATGTGGAACATGGGAAGACACAAATTCCCGAACTGAATGGTAATATATTACGTGTTTCTGAAATTAATTCTGTTATTGAAATTAATTACGAATTAAGCTATAACTAAGGGTAAAAAAAGTAAAGGTAAATTGATCCCGTTACAGGCCCGGTGTGGCCCAGAGGGTGGGTAGAGGCACAGCTCTACTCTTCCATGACCGCGGCACTAGAAGGGGGTGAGTGGTCAGCAGCACACTCCGGTTGCATTTTATCCCCGGGAAAGGTCCGGTACCCATTGTACAGGAGGCTGGGTGGCCCCATGGCCGGTTTCGACGGGAGGAATATCTCGTCCCCACCGAGATTCGATTCCGGACCGTCCAGCCCGTATTCAGTCGCTATACCGAATGAGCTACCAGGCCTACAGCTATAATCATAGTATGAAATAAATACGAGCACAGTCACACCAGTGCCATTATATGACACATACGTAGTGTTGCCATCGTCCATTCTGCTAAAGCCACAACCGTTCGGAAGTTGGCTGTGCTATCGCCATAACGTAAAACACTAAATTAATGAAATCTGCTCTCTGGGTGAGCCGGATGGAATTAGTCTACATCACTGGAGCTAACGGTGTAAGTAGAGTTACCCAGCGAAATATTGCTGGTTTGTAACATAGATCAGACGTTAGGGAAAGGTTTGTGTCACCTCAATAAGAAAAGTCTTTGCAGTATCATTTATACTTTGTCTGAATACATTATTTGCTGATCCTTTAACCTTTTAATCTCTACTGGTTACGTGAAGCACCAACAGGTTTAACTTCAAAAAATGTATGCTCTGCTCACACTGTATTTGTTTTGTGTTTATCTGAAAACAAACAGCGATTCTGCCCCATACAACTTAAATTGATTGGTTTTTATAACCGAGATGAAGATGTTTAATGCGCGGTAAGAACTGGGTCTTTAAATAAAGCAGTCTGCGCTTCGCCTTTAAAACGTTAAGATCATTGCGTAATGGAGTTTATACTCTTTGCTGAATGTGCAAATTACAGCATATTTATTTTTTTATGTTTTGTTTACCGTGCATCTCAGTATAATGTTAGTAACTGACCAACTTAATGCACAAATTCTTGTTTTATAATAAGTTTATTATATTCCTCTACATGTTTCGAACACATAGTGCTCGAAACATGTAGAGGAATATAATAAACTTATTATAAAACAAGAATTTGTGCATTAAGTTGTTATATTACTAAGATTAAAAAACATATTAATTTTTTTGGGTACTACGTAAACTGCTGGTTTTTTTATTCCTCCTCCTTTATCACCACACTATCAGTATGAAAGGGTGTGAGCAGGCAGTCCTTACTTTACCATAATATACATATATTCTCTGCGTGCGAAGTACATTTATTTTGAATTAATACACTGTTATCAGTATTTGTACGTTGTTTGCATGAAATATATAAAGAAAACGTATCACTTGATGTTCACCTTTCTGCCTGTTAAAGTGCTCCATCTTCTATGAACCCAAGGGACTACAATGGAGAATGTGAATTAAAATTTGTCAATAAATTACGTTTTGATTAGTTATCGATCCATTGTAACTCCTGTTTTGCGTGAAGCTGTGATGAGACTTCATAAAATTTCACAAATACGCCTTGAAATTAACAAAAAGGGCTACCTGCTGTAATTAATGAAGATTTGTGCCTTTTATATATCTGCCTAGACTAAAGTAGGAATTTTAATAGCTGTGAATATGCCAGGGCCGTCTGCTTCCCAAACTTTTCGTACATTTCCCATCACATTGGATTATATATAATTTATGCGCTTAACGCAGCGTTCTTAATTAACCAAGAATCAACGATCCCAACGTTCTATTTATGCGTGTGTGGGCGTCGAGTGACATTTGCTTGCATCCCAAGCTGTTTTGCTGAGAGGGGTTATTTTTAATTTGATAATTCGGTTGTTTTATCCCAGTCGAAAACCTTCGAATGTAGATTAGGTATGAGATTGGGTGGACCCAAAATATCTCTGGAACTGGCGAAGAACTTAAAATTTCCAGGCGTAACACGAATTGCGTCGTTACAGGAAACACCTGGCAGCTCGGCCACCTGGCAGCTCGACGTTTGTGTCAACAAGACAGGCAGTATGCTATTACGTAACAGTGAAGTGCGTTAGTGCAAATATTGTTGTTGTGGAAAAAGATAAGTATTACATATTCTGAGTGTGTGTTTGTAGCTTTAGGTACCCAGCATGTAAAGCACATGCACCATACTGTCATCTGTGGCCTGTCCGCCTCTAGAGTATTTTTCCACATTATCTCTTATCTCTATTTTCGAAAATGGGATATTGAATACAAAATGTGTGTTTTGATTTTCTCTACACGTTTCGCCCGAAACACTTTTAATTATAAGAAGAACTGAGAGAGTTATGATAGAAAATGTATATTGTTCTTCATGTAAAGTACCCGTTATTCTTAATCAGATTTTAATGAAACTTAAATTTTCTCGACAGCTTTTCGAGAAGTACATTGATGTCAAATTCCATGAAAATCCTTATAGTGGGAGGCCAGTTTTATGCGGACGAATAATACAGACAGACCTGAAGAAGCTAATGGTCGCTTTTCGCACTTTTGCGAAAACTTCTAAAAGGAACCCAAAAATGTTCCTTTTTTCGGGTAGATTTAAATTCGGAAGCGAACGAAACGAAATAAAATACCCCCGTTATTGGGGGGGTGTGGCAGTATGAATTAGAGGGTTTTAATATCTGATCAGAAAAAAGAGATTTTATAGCTGTGATTACATACACTGCAATTTCTTAAAATTTATTTATTTTGTAGATTTTATTTTTTTTTTTGTGTGATGGTGGTTAGCTGTGGACCGTATGCCAATGAATCGGATATCCTTTCTACCTTCTGCCTCACGCTGATGATAATGACATAACCGTCTCTTCGGCCGCACTTCCCTCAGTCACACAGGCGTATTACCCCCAAAACAGGATTACTACTAACTTCGGACCACTCTGTAAGTTTACATCATCCGTAACTCAGTCCATGTCTGTACGTAAATTGATAACTGATTAATGGGTATCTTTTTTCCACAAACTTTTTTACGAATTCTGAGTAGGGAATTTGTCACTTTAGTCTGCTGATGGCGAAGCTGTTGATTTTAATCCACTAAAAAGCTTTTCAAAAGCTGTAATTGCAATATAACAGCATGGAATTTCTGGCCACACGAATAAATCTGAAGGGCAGCGTCTTAAAGAACGTATTCTTGCCTCATATTTGTGGTGGATAAGCCTAAGGAAAGTGCGAGTTCCAGCAGGAAGATACGATACGTACGTACGGACGGAAGATGTCATTGCCCTTAAGTGTTGACGTTATCACTCTCTTCGTTATCATCAACGTGTAATGTGATGATGGTGGTGGTGGTGGTGGTGGTGGTCATGAAAAAAAATGTAGCGAGATGGAATGTGAAGTAACCTACAGGAATTTGAAAATCTTTGTGGGATTTGATGGATTTACGATGGAGAAAACTTAACGTGTGCTTGTGGATTATGACACCGTGCATTCTTGTCGGTGACTGGAAAAGTTTCTGAGCAGCCTGCAGTCTCTATTGCCTCTGTGAAGCAGTAACTTCTTTTCAATTATTGATAACCCCTTGGAGACATTTTTTGGTGTAACTTTTGCAGCTGTACGCTTCTCTTTTCCTAAGTTCGAGTATTATCGTACGCACTTTGCAAACACTTTTGACCTGTTTTAGTTTCTGAAGTACGTTAGTAAGTTTGCATGATTCTCTTTCGTATGATTTAATGTTCAGTGCTACGTATTTCAGGTAATTTGTAACAAATAATTACCTTTCATAATTTCAGAAAGTACGCATAATATCTTCCAAGACGCCCTTTATGTCTTATAATATAGAGGAAAAGGTCAAATAACTGATTTACTCTTGAAGAAATATACCTACTGATACTTCAGTTGGTAAGTATAATGTTAACCAATGTAAATATTTTGTGAAACTTGATATTTGAATAAAGGTTGACCAACTAGATGACACTTGCTTTATTATCTACTGCTCAACATGTTTCAGACGTTAATACGTCCATCTTCAGGAGCTTGCGACTATTTGTTGCGTTGTGT